>Ga0214478_100012_pt1 | contig 67816 bp, 55 predicted proteins | sample M1_20Mar14CPVII9_2_FD_178001 | JGI IMG/M metagenome (GOLD analysis project Ga0214478, IMG submission 178001) | Marine eukaryotic communities from Monterey Bay, California, United States - M1_20Mar14CPVII9sort6BwellD7 | ecosystem: Environmental > Aquatic > Marine > Unclassified | place: USA... | reverse complement strand
ACAACAACTTCCAACAACTTCTATCGGTTCAATTTTTATTTATACCGCGAAGTCGATTTACGCAATATTCCACGTGTAAAATTCAAAAATTGAAAAAGTCGTGATTTTATGAGAGTGCCGAAGGGTACAATTGAAAAAGAGTAATGGTGAACACATAGGTGAATTAGACGATATGAATGCCTATTGCAAGTAATACCAATGCTGTAATTGGGGTTGTGTACATAATATGTATTAGTTATGAAGTTTATTAATATGCATCATAACTCATAAGTACTTTTCATGAAACCTGTGAAACTGAAAACAACCTGATTGCTGATTGCTTGTCTCGACTCCTACCACGCCATAATACTCTACAATGTCGGTCTCCAAGCGTGTATTACTTCTCTCTATAATATTGCAATTATCCGTATCTCAAATATGTGCGGCAGCGAAAGGATCCTCGATAATAATACTAGCCACAACAACAACAATACAAATCTCTAAAGCTAACCAATTGCAACAAGTGAAAGAAATACAAAAGAACATTGCAAAGGGTAGCAGAGAAACCAAACAAAAGCCAACTATTGTCGGTTTATCATCTACTACTACAGTTAATAGTTCAGATGATGATGTACTCAAGATTATGAATAATGAACAACAACATACAACACATAATTATAATAAAAAGAAATTATTTACAACTAAACCGAAATTACTAAATCATAGTATAAAGAATGCTACTACAAAAACAAACAGCACTTCTTCTACCACTACTACTACCATATCTAAGTCAAAAGAGGTATCACCATGCACACCATCATCAGAATGTGAATTATGTCCCTATAATTATAAGGTATTAATTGAAAAAGAGGATGAGAAGATTAAAGGCGAGTATGATAGTTGTTTATTATATGGTAGACGGAAACAGTTTGAATGTACGGTATTGTTTCAGGGTAAGAAAGTTTTTGGTTTTAGATTGTATTTGTTTGTGTAAGGTACTTGACCTGTAATGACATATGATTTCTAATACTTATAACTTTCAATAGAGAGCGAGTCTTCTAAAAAGCAGGCACAGACACACTCTGAATTTAGATCATGCAGGTATACAAATGCAGATGAACAGTATAGAATGGTAAGTGAATGTATAGTTTGGCAAAGCGGCTTGTCTCGTGTGATCTGGCATATTCATCTGATGCTGTATTTCTTCACTTCAATACACAGCTACGAATGCAGATGATATGTCTCCTAGTAGGATTCTTGGCAATACGCAACGTGAAACGACAAAAGGTAACATCTGCTAGCTTATTCGACCAACGTAGAATGAGGATACAAAATTCGAAAGAATATATCAAGAATAGTGATAGAGGTATCAACAACACCAGCAGTAATAATAGCAGTAATGGCGGCACGAGTTCATCAAAGAAGCATGTAAAGTACTTGGCATTACCGAATAAAAGTACAATGAGTGGGATGGAAACTATTGAATTAACATCAATGCACAACAGTCCAACAAATGGTGGCTATGCATTGGATAAAACTACTGGAAAGGTACCCAAATCACCGGCTCCTAACAGGGATTTAGAGATTGGGGCTAGATAGCATGTTTTAGACGGACAGCTTTTTCTGCTTACAATCTCACTTGCTGTTATGTTACTCCACGCTGAAGGATAGGTATTCCTGTTCGTATGAAGTGCTCTTGGTTATTGTTCGGGTTCCTTTTGGTGAGGTCCTCTAAACAAGGAAATCGCACTGAATGATGTGAAAGAGTAGACAGAACTTGGCCGCGTGAGAAGGGAAAGAATAAAATATCAGGAAAAGCTCTCTAGATAACTTAGAAGAATACAAACTGTCTAAAACAACAATCTCTTATAAATTATAGATTTGATTTAAATGTAGCAACCCCCATTAGGACAAGCATTACCACATCCAGTATCGTCCTTCCAGGCCTCTGCCCTCCAATTCTTATTACGGACATTACAATTACCTGGACGTATGTATCTGCACACTTGGGTGCGGCAGAACTGGTTACCATACTGCCTTACACTTTCACCACAGCCAACATATTGGGTTGCACGCCATACTACTTGAGTCATGTGTGCATTCCTTGGGTACGGCCAGCTGAGTTCTTGATCAACCCACCTGTTCATAATCTTTGCACAAGAGTATCGGTTTCCCCATGACCCCGAACCGGAGTTCTTGGCAAGGTTCTCACCCTCACTTGTACCCTTGGCATGAACGAGGCTACCACCTCTACAGTTCTGACCAAGTCGATTCGCATAGGCTTGAGCAGTTGACTTGAGCGCACGAGAGTGTCTCACGGGACGGTAACCCTTACCACCGTGATGAATACGACGCTTGGCATTGTGCGCATTAAGCCATTCGGTATCACGGGCAGTCATACCGTTTCGCCAGTTGAAACCAATCTTGATGGTGTGGGATTTAGATCCAATGAAATATCCACCAGAAGCCATCAAGTTTCCATCAACCCACATCTTATAAAATCCCTGGCCATTTTTACAACAAAGACCATCTGCATCTACCAATCGCAATGTGTATGTTCCAGGGGGTACACACTTGGACATGGTCTTAGTTTGGAAGGCACCCACAGCCTTATTACTAATCAAGTGAGTACGACCCCCGCCAATGAGAGATACGATGGTCTCCCTTCCAAATTTGTCAATCTTGAATTGGATCCTAACAGTTTTACATCCACCACGTCCTGAAATAGCAACCTGCTGATTATTCTGTGGAGCGGGAGCGGGTGCGGAAGCAGCAGGCCTTGGAATATTGAAAGAGTGGACACGCTTCTGCCAATTGGCATTGCAATTTGCCGGACTTGAGAATCTCTTCACATTGTTAATCCACATTGCGTACCTTCCTCGGCCTGTACGTTGACCACACATTCCATCACCGAACTTATCGTACACGATGAAACGGTGCTGTCCTGGGGGTAGACACATCTGACCGAAGTAACTTCGGTTGTCATCATAACGACGACCGGCTGGGGGGCCACGTGCACGAATGGCACCATTGCTAGCCCTAACCTCCCAACGATTCTCCCAGCCAGAATTGTCAGTGACAATTTGAATCTTGATACGCTTCTTGCCACCCCCGCAGCCATTTTGTAGGTCTCGGTGATCTTGTCCGTCCTCATTGACGGTAAAGTCTTCATAGTACTCGAGGGACTCATCATTCAGTTCGAATTCGCCATTGGCATCCAAGGCAGGGTCAAACTGATGGTAAGGGAATGGGTGGTCGGAGGGTGAGGGAATGGATAGGAGGCAAGTGAGCATCAACTTCAATTGGCTGACAATAAATAAAAACAAGGAAATATCAACCCATAAGACAAAAACATAAACTTACAATATCAAGAGAATCATCCTTTAGACTCTCCTTCTTGGCCAAATACCGCTCTATACCCTCATCATCCTTGGTATTAGGAACATACACGGGAGTATCCATCAACCGACGCAACTTACGCTGGATAGGCTCAACTTCCTCGGTGGTAAATTCCAATGGTTCGGAATCAACCTCCTCGGAACCCTCACCCTCCTCGACATCAAGGGTAATAGCACCCTTGGTTTCAACTAACATTTCCTCCTCGTCAGGGTCAAGTGATACACCCTCATCTTCTTCCTCTTCCACCTGTTCTTCCGAAGGCTCCTCAATAATACGTTCAACACGGATAGGATAATCCTCATCACTCTCATCCATGGGTACAACATCATCTTCCATATCATCATAAATAATAACACCCTCTACTGCTGCCGCAGCATTATATTCCTGTTCAGCTAAATCAATAGTATTAACAAATTGTTCTTCAATATTCATTTCATCTGTGATATATTCCAACTCTTCCTCACTTTCATCAATGAAGATACCATCATCTTCTTCAACTTCTTCATTCATCCAATCTTCAACTTGGGGTGTATAATCTTCTTCCTCGTCCTCAGCTTCAGTATCAACTAAATGACGGTCGTCCCAATCATATCCATTAATTTCATATTCGGCTAATATAGCCTCACGGTCTGTCTCTGGATAAACTTCCTCAATATTGGTAGTAAAAGTTAATGGTGATTCAGATACACTTTCATAATTGGTAGTAGATGATAATCCACCCTTGCGGCGTTTACGATTAGTTGGTACAAGACGACGTTTTTCAGTGTTGTTATTATTGGAGGCCTCATTATCGGCACCATTGGCTAAGGCAGCCAATGATAGGGCTAGTATGGTAATTGTTTGACAGTGCATGATAATTTTTAGTTATTGTATGTTCGTGTGTAGGTGTTATTTAGTAGAAACCGCGGTCAATTGTTGATCGCGGGAGTTTGATATACTGATATTGATAGTGAGGCTTCTACTGTGGTGAACCTTGATTGCAAAGATGTAATAGTAGTATAACAGTTAAATCGAAAAGTTAGTCTATTGTTGTTACTAGCCAAATTTGTTGATATATTGCAATGTCTTTATGTTCTTTGCATTGAATTTAAATTCAATTGTATAGTTCGGCAGTTGATTAATAACAATAGCACCTCTCCGTGAGATTTTGTTGAGTATGAGGTGGTTATTTCTCGCAGCTATTCCTTGCTATTTGAGGTGTATCATGTGTAGTTTATTAGGCGAGCATTGGTTTTGAAATTCGCGCCTTCGTTACATTTAATTTGATGCTCCGAGGAGTAAACTTGTAGGGATGCTTTCTTATGGGCTGGACTGATTTCATGACGGAGTACACTTGTAAGGTCACTTTCTCGTTACTATCCATATGCCTTTTACAAGGTCTGTTTGTACGAAATTGAGGAGGATATATAAGGATGAAACTTATTCTTAAACTAAAGGAGGTTGAACATGGTTGAATGTTGTGGAACTCAAAGTATCAACCATTCTGTATTGGAAGATGGATTAGCTAATAGTTAATCGACCATGTGTTTGGATCGAAGTGTTTGGATCGAGAAAAGATAGAGGGGATGCGATGTAAGGACAACCCTGGTATCCCCTAAGATACTCGTTATTATAAGATGTATTGTTTACCATACTTAGTGTTGAGCCGTTGTTAGCACTTTATCAGTGATTGTTGGTTGGTTTGCATGATCTATCGACTAAGGTATCCTTTGTGTTGAGGTAGGGCTATCCAGAAATGAGAACACTACTCGACTCAAAATGTCAAGATGAGAAGACTGCATGCTACTAAAACAAGAAGACTGGACTTCATTATCAAGTGTCATAAAACAAAAGCTAATACAAACAACAACAATAACAACAACAATATAAACCAAGTATATATACAAATACAAGTAAAACATGGGAGTAAAGAAACAAGTGAGATACGGTGGGGATCCTCTATTAATGGAGGTATTCAAGGGATTGGAGGAGACGCTTAGTACAATCCAAGATGAAAAGAAGAATACTGCTACTACTGGTTGTGGAGAAAGGACTCTATCTAAAGGTGATCCGCTCTTCTCTGATGCTCAACTATATCATCAAGCTGAGCATGATGACCACGAGACTACTGCTCTTGCTAGCTGTCTTCGACGAAAGAAAGATAACTCATTGGATATGCCAAATGATCTATCGTTCGATCCACTACTCGAAGAATATGTAATTCCACACAGTGTCATGATGCAACTAAAGGGTCACAAGAAGGCTAAAGATGGAGTTGTATGCCAAGCCGATGCTGCTGCTGATCTCTTGCTCCGACACAAGGACAATTCTCTAACATCATCTCATGCTGGAGCACTTTACAATCCAGTGCTTCATGAGTATATCATTCCCAACAACTCTATGCTTGAGCTCGAGGCGTTACAAGATGATGTAGTGAAGAAGCGTCAGATCTTCAATGAGTTACAATCGCGTAGGGATAACAACCTCAAGGCTCAAGAACTATTATGTGATCCCTTAGTACACTCGTATCGAATGAAAGAGCTTCTTACAAGACGAGCGTCGCCTACACCAATTGCTATTCACAAGACAACTGTAGCAACTCCATCAACATATCGTAAACTCAACAGAGGTGATGAATTACTAAATGCATTTATCGAATATGATAAGCTCATCACTTCAGAGTAGAAAGGACTCGCCCTTAAAAAGATGTGTGAACATCAGAAAGAATAGGAATACGTTAGAGTAATGATTAAAACTTAGCATGTTTTGACAAAGTACTCATACTTACAGTCCAGTAATTCTTCTCTTCTTAGCCACACTAGCACCTGATCCCCATATAACTACTAACACAAATAGACGCATTCCTTCAACTAATGCCAATCAATAACTTTACATGCAATTCATCCCAAACACAAACAGAGGAACCAATGCACTAATGGTTGCTTTGGGAGCCACTCCTTCATTAGATGATGTCGGATCGTCACAATCATTTGGTGATTGAGGAGAAGGCGATGGAGCCATTGTCAAGTTAGAGTTGTAATCTATATCCGAAGTATCAACTAGTAAGCATGTCCCTCCTGTTCTTCCATTGGCAAATGAACATTGAGGTACATATGCACCACACTCATTGCCAGTACACCCCGATAAACCTCCACTGTCGTCTGGGTTTGCATCATACGGATGGATACAACTTGACACATAACAGCTGCATCCCGGAGCAATTAATAATTGGCAATCAGCGGCACTACTACATTCAGAGTAATCAGTACACAATTCGGTATCATTCGTCCAGCCATCTGGGACTTCTGTTGCTGTATCATCAGTTGCATTGCTATCAATCTTGACACCATTGGATATTTCGTTTGTTGATGGGTTATAACATTCCATGTACTCGTTTGGATCTCCATCTAATCCAAAGGGATTTGAATATATCTTGCAATTGTCAGTAGGACAATATAATACATCATTCGCTAATGTCGAGACCACTATCATACTTGCAACAACAAGAGCTGCAATGATGGTTTTTGTTTTCGACAACATATCTTAGAAGTTTGAGAGGGGATATCTTGTCTACTTGTGGTAATAATACGACTTGTCGATTTTCTATTGTTTGTTTTTATATTGAATTGAAAGGTATCTCGTATCTTCTTTACTTGCGGTTTTAACAATTGTGTAAATATACTTCTGTACTGTTAATAAATCAATAGTGCTTCCTTCCAAGTCTAGAGTATAGTTGTAATCATATCCCATATCAAGCTCTCCCCAACACAAAGATATTTTTTTTAAGCGCACACGTTCATCCATGGGCAATGGGTGCGGATTACGCTTGTGTATAGGGGGGCTTTAGCGAAGGTATCCCAAGTGATATTCCCTTCATCTTTATAAAATGGTCACATGTATGCTTGGGATGCGTTGTGGGTTTATTGTAGTGGGTGTTGCCGTTGTATTTGACGCAAACGTCCCAATTTTTCTCAATTAATTGTCCTTGAATTGATGATTGGGTACCATTTCCGATATTGATGATTACACATTATACTATAGTATTTAATCGAGGGTTCATGTATTGGCTTTGTTGGATAAGAAAGGAACGGTTTCTAGCACCTCTCTTGACGAGTGTGGAAAACATGATATTACGTATCAAGGCAGTTGCTTTGGGAAAGAGGGGATAGGCATAACGTAATTTAGAGTTCTAGTATTATTATTTGAAGCAAATGGTCATTCCGAATACATAGATGTTATGTCTTCCTCGCATTTGAATAGAATTCTTCTCGTATTTACATATGTATGTCTTTTGATATCAAATATTTCCTGTTTTGAAGCCGATAATAGTATTGTTCTTACCTTAAACTTAGTCTTTAGGTGCAATACTCAATTATACGTTAATATCAGTACTATTACTATTGTCTTCAGCCCGATCCACCTTGATAATGTTCCTTATCCCAGGACCAATGTCTAATGTGAGCTGTGGATACCAATTCTTGTCAAAAACTTATCCTCCTATTTACACCATAATTGTGCCCATTATCTCTTCCATACGACCACCATACACCTCCCGTAGTGAATACTTATCCAATTACCATCATTGTATTATGAGGAAACGCCGAATCAGACCCATTTGGACGTGTATAGTTAGTCAAACATGTGTTGCCGCCGACAGGATGTCCAAAATCTGCTGTATATCCGGCTCATTAGTTGCCGCTTCGGGCTGTGACGCTACCAACACAACCAATAATGTTTCTAACATTGATATAGAACTATAAGAAGCAGTTGTTGGCATTGATATAGACGTACTACACGTAAAGTTGACGAGGATACACTTTTTGTGAGGAGTAAAAGTCACGTACTCCAGCATATAACCAAAATAAATCCAACCACAGGAATTTCCAGATATATGGTATTATCGTCAGATATGATGAAGAACTAGGCATCCATACCTTTATAGAGACTTTGACCGTGCGGTTATCTCATATCACAGGGTCAATGTTGGTGTTTTTGCACATGGGTATAGTATCCGATTCTGATGATGTATCTAGCTCATTCTTTATAACTGTAGACGGTAATATTATAAATACTATCGATAGTGTTTCTACTATAGATGTAGATACAGGAGGGGCGATGGATGGCATCGATATTGACGTATTGCAACGAGTCGATGAATGTTTACCTTATTTTCGGTGGATTCTAGATCACGTACTTCAGCGTATAATAAAAAGAAAATCCCACGGATAGAATTTCCAGATATTGGGCATTATCGTTAGACATTAGGAAGATCTAGGCATTCATACCTTTGTAGGGACTTTGACGGTGCCGTTATCTTTCAGCACGGACCTTAGTATGGCCATACTAAGGTCCGTGCTATCTTTCATCAGTAGGGTCAATAATGGAGGTTTGGTACTTTGCCCCCTAACAACTTTTTAACCCCACGGTAGAAATTTTATTTTTTTGGCTTAATTTACTCAGCTCGGCAAGGGCTTTCAGTAGTGGGCTTGATGAGGAATTTTACCCGTGGGATCATTTTACTAAGAAACAAGTACCCCCCCTCACATCATTTCGACGACATATGAGTACCGGATGGTGTCATAGTATGCATTCGGCACCGTGTAGTTAGTTCCACCGATCGAATCACCTAGTAACCAATGCATCATCGGATAGAAGTGCTTCTTAGCTTTCAGAATCACCGCCATATGATATTAGGACTGATGAATTGACAAAGGTATAGAATTTTAAAAAACCTTCGCAGAAATTAAGTCGTATTAGGATACCGTCCTAAATCCGCACCCATTGCCTATGGTTCATCAAGGTATGGTATCCAATAAAAATATCTTTTCTCATCTTTGCAATATCTCCTCTATTGACTGCCTACTAATAAATCTCTTAACTAACATTTAACATCTTCTACAACCATGAAACTCTTCTACATCTTCTCATCAATCGTTGGTGTTGCCACTACCACTAATGCAGCTCTACCTCCAGGATATGAAGATGATCTTTTCTGTCCTCCCGATAACTGTCAGATTTATACATGTCGGTGCTACGAGTTCATTCAACCTATGCTACAATCCTGATACAGATGAGATTACAAAAGGTGTTTGGACTGGGAGCAAAACAGATGTAAGAAGTTGATTTATGATTATATCGACGTCATCCCCTTCTTTCTGCATTCTAATCCCCACATATTGATATATCTTATCTAGGTAACACCACCAGATAATTACATTATGCCTGATATGTGTACTGCTGATGAGTGAGTATTTAGATGGAGATGACTTGTTTTACTACTCGGACGATTATGGACGATGTAGCGATTATGGATCCGACTAATAATCTCATATTCATCTCTCCCCTGTCATATATATCTCTCTATCTCTCCCCTTTGTCATCAGGTATTCAGAGTGTGACAATTCTAAGCAATGCAAAATGAATGTAGCATATTCTAGAGGATGCGCATGCTTCGTTTCTAGTACCATCCACAAGTTCAACCCATGTCGTGATCCTGTGAACCCTTTGGATGAAGATGAACAATGCAATGGCCAATGCCCAGCTGACAGTTGTGACGGTCGACAGCCAGATTGTGATGTTGATGAAGACACCGGTGTGGGAACATGCGGACTATCTTGGGGTCGTTCATCTACCAGGCGACCACTCCAATGTATTGAGCCTGTGAATCAACTGAAGTGGATGTCACACGAGGAAGCATGTGAAGATCAAAGAGGGGGCATGGTTGTGCCATACGTTTGTGATAGTGGCAGCGAGTTATGTTGCACTCGAAGTGGTGATGATGAGAAGACGGTGAATCTTGGTGGCTTTGGCACATACCACATGGGAGTTGAGGAGAATGAGGAGATCATGTCTGTGGCCTAAAGATGGTAGATATGTTCCAAGTACTCAAGAAGAGAAGAATCCAAGTCGGGGCATTCTAAATTGTGTTTAGATATACTAAACTGATAACAGAGAAGTGGAGTGTACAATCCAATGGTATGTCCTTGATCTGATGAGATGATATAGTACTCCTTCTATAGTCCTCGTTGCCATTCTTGACGAATGTTGCTCGTATCACCATCTAGAGCAACTTGAAGCTCAGCTAGTAATCTCTCTTTGTCTCTTCCAAGTCTCCCTTTCAATACTAGATAGTTACTAGCATGATCTGATCTGAATATAGTTCGTCCTTTTTGAGGCAGTGATGTTGATTCAAGAAATGTCTTCATCTCAGCTAACAAATCATATGTGTTCAGTTCTTCAAAAGTAGAAGGAGAGTCTGCATTTGAATAGCCTTCCATGACTCTATCCTTCCCCCTTGGAAACGATGTTGTCATAGTGATAAATAGTCTGGTACAGCTTCATTACAAAGAGCAGCTGATTGTGTAGCATGTTCATTACTGTATTCCTTTCCGCCTAACCCTACTAATATCATCACCGATCGTTTGATGCCTGCATCATGTAGTTTTTGCAGCGCTTTAAGGGACGAATTATATGTTTCTCCTTTGGATATGGCATCTAATACTTTATCACTACCACTTTCACAGCCAACATAAACTAAGGACAATCCTTTTGACTTTAGTTTGGATAATGATTCAACACTCTTCCGTCTTATGTTCCGAGGAAGGCAGTAAGAGGATATTCTTCTAACCCTTGGAAATCGATCGTTTATTGCATCAAGTATCTGTTCTAATCTACCTGTTGGTAAAGTCATGGCATCGCCATCTGCTAAGAATACATCCCTTACATGTCTAGCTCCACCAGTGTTTACAACTTTATCCATTTCTTTTATGATATCATCAATCGGCCTTGCACGAAACTCTTTATCTTGATACATCTCACAGAAGGTGCATCGATTCCAACTGCAACCAATTGTCACTTGCAATATTAGTGATCTCCATTCTGCCGGCGGTCTAAACACTGACCCTTCATATTCTATTCCAGATAGTTCACCCAGTGCAGAATAAAGTTGTGATCTTTGATTTTGATGTATTGTTGTTGTTTGTTGATGTGTATATATTGGTGAATAATTTATATGAATATGTGATAATTGAAATGCATAGACGCCTCTACTAATAGTAGAAAATGTCAGCCATAGGAGGATTGCAACTAAGTAGTACATTGTGTAGAAGAAGTTGCCACTCATGATAGCATACTCACTGCTCTGGGTACTGGCATCATCAAATAAAATCTGATGGGCGATAGAACGGTAATTAGCAGTCTGCTAAAGGGCCCCTATTGAGTTCATACTTAAGTCTCCTGCCTTTCAATGTAGTATTAATGTCTCCTTGCCTCTATCAAAGTCCGTGGAAGTATCAGAGTTCTATTAAAGTTAAGTCCTTCTAATTTTTTACTATTGTGCCGGAAGTAATAAGAGCAGATCATCGACATTGACTCGAAGTCGAGGGAAGTTTGTCTTTGCTGTTTGTATCAAAGGTTGAAGCCAAGGATTCTGTGACATTACAATCACATTGTCATGGCAAAAGGTCAAGCTCCGAAGAAGTATCACCGCATTCTCTTGCACATCTCTATTGGTTACATGCATCCTCATTGCATTTATGATGGCATCGATATCTTGAGCTGTGATTTGCTTTACAATATTGGTTGACTTGTTGATAGAAGCTTTTGAAAGTGCCCCCAGTGCTCCTTGTTGGATACTTGCTACTTCAGCGTGCATCCACATACATCCTATTATCAAGTCAATCAATCTATCATCATCTTCGTCTGTACTGTTTGGACGAGTTAGTGATGCTATCGCTCCTAGACCATGCTGACATAGTTGTTGACACATGATGTGAGCAGAAATAGCATCTGTTATTGACTCGGTAACACATTTGACAAGCTCTTGGGGTGATGTGACTGGCAAAGATGATGCCAGTGTCCACAACGCAATTATACCCTTTTCTTGTAATTGTTGACATGCTATAAACTCTTTCATTGTCTTTGATATGAGTTGTATACCATTTTGTTGAATGATCTCTTCCTTTAGTCTACTGTTCATCGAGCCAAGTGCCCACAAAGCATTCACTGCTTGGGTCTGTATAGTAAGATCTGTTTCATTTGCCCCCATGGTACTCAGTATGCATCTTGGAGCTTGACTCTCTTGCATAATTGAAGCCTTGACCGTTCCAGAGATGTTAGACAAGGCGGCAAAGGCTTTACAAACAACTGACGGCTCATTTCGATGACTGTATAAAGTAGTAATGATTCTGCTGGCTCCTCCAGAGGAACATATTCTGAGTGTGATCTCTCTATCCAATGCAAGTGCAGATAACATATCACAAGCTGAACTTTGGATAGATGGTTCGTCCTGATATTTGATCATGCACTCGATAATAGTTTCAATGAGTCCAACTTCATTATTTAGGAGACTGACACAATACTGAAATGCACCTTTGGTCAAATACGCGAGTGTATTCAGAGCCATTTCAACAATCTGTTTGTCGTCAAAGTTAGTGATTACCCTTAAAAGCACACTGGCAGTCTCATCTTGTCTTTGAAGTACATTATTAAGACACTGGCATCCATATAGAGCTACAGCGTGAGATGTTTGCTCGGCAATCATAGTTGCAACTGTCAATTGGGAGATAGATTCTTCTTTACCAGCCAAGATATTGTCACTGCAACAAGATATTGCAGAGAGGAGGCAAATTATGGACTCATATAATGATAACGGTGGTGTATGCTTTGTCGTGATTGCCTCTAGATGATGCAGAATACTACTAATGATTGTCGGAAGTTGTTTTTCATTGCTTGGGTGGAGAAGGCAATCGTCAAGAGAAAGTATCGCACCGAGTAGCCTACATCCCCAGATTTGCAGAGTAACATGCTCAGCACAATTTGTCATTTTACCTAAGACCGTCCGAATTGCATTCATTAGCTTGTTATTCCCTTGATGTTGAAACTCTTTACATTGAGCAATGGTCTCGATAATGCTATCAAATTGCTGAGATGATTTTGATTCTAATGATATCATCAGTAGATTGAACAACGCTTCCAAGATGAAGTGACTGCCAATAGAAAGAGCATTTCCTAGCCGTTCTATCACCACACCACTATCAAAAGATAGTAGTATTGATGCACCTTGTTTGATGGATGAAAGGTGTGCGATAATACCCGTACCACATAATTGTATTGGCTTAGATTGTTGATGATTCTTTATTGCGATGACAAGTGCATTCAGACCGTCGTTATTTGATACATACTCCAATGCATAACTCGAATCAAGTGATACAATCAACCAGATTGTTCTTAATGCTGACAACTGAACCATTTCATTTGTATCGTGATTAGACATATTTGAAGCTAATACTTCCACCCAATGTTCATTTAATCTATATATCTCTGTAGCACTATCAACATTTGAATTGATTATATTATGCGATAATACAAGACTGTCATTCAGCTTATCAATGGCCTGGGAAGAGACAATAGAAGAGGAAAGGCTAGGGTTATCTTCCATGCATTTAAGTATATCATTGAATCTTCCCTCTTCACTACACTCTGAAATATATGCATATGATTCTATTGCCTCTTCTTCAGATTGTTCTGACAAACTTGGACTTGTTGTGCTCCTGTCGACTGGTAGCGAAGATTGCTTCTTATTACCATCCTTCAGTTTTGCTCTTAATCGATTCTCAAATTCCCCATTAGCCCTGCTACTCTCATAACTGACACTGCTGTTTCTGGATTGTAATGTATCACTGAGTGTATCCCTGGATGTGCCAGCTTTTGTTGTATTTGATATGCTGTTTTGTAATATAACAGAAGCACTATTGTCACTCGTTCTCATCTTTTCTCTTAACCTTCCTTCAAATCTATCATTTGGATTAGAAGAGGTTGTAGAAGCACTACTGGTTCTATTACCATCCTTCAGTTTTGCTCTCAACCTACTCTCAAATCCTTCACTAGCGTCTGGTGATGCTGATAAACCCTCTTTACCATCATTTTGCTTACTCATCTTTGATTTTAGCTTATCATTTGATAAGGAAGAAGATGCAGTAAAAGGTTTGCTGTCTCCATTCATCTTTGCTCGCAACCTGTCCTCAAACTTATCATTGGATGTTGCAACAGAAGAAGATGAATTGATGCTGTGTTTCGACCTTGAAGATGTATACATACTACTTGGTTTGCTGTCTCCTTTCATTTTTGCCCTCAATCTATCCTCAAATTTATCATTTGATGTGGCAACAGATGATGATGTGGAAGTGGAATTAATACTGCGTTTCATATCAGACCTATTATCATTTGATAGTTTGTCCTTTATCCGACTTTTATATTGTTCATCGGGAGATATTTTATAATCATTCTCCTTAATACAATCCATAGATGAAGAAGTAGTATTTCTATCAAGATCAAGTGACAGTGAAGATATGTCACTCATCCTACTATAATTACCCATTCTCAAACCCTCTTCTGATGATAAAGTATCGCGTTCAGTGTCATCCTCATCTACTGATGTGAGAGATGATGATTGTTTGTATAACTTTCCAGGTTTTGATGGATAATTATTACTACTGCCCGTACCTATATCAAAGTCTGATAATGCAGAGACCCGTGACATTTTTCCAGTATGAATTGAATGAATTGGAGGATGTGAATTATTATCAGAGGGTTGAAAATTGTCGCCCTCCTCGTTAGATATAACATCATCAGCAGAATCATTCCTATCAACTCCAAATATCATCTCGGTCTCATTTTTATATGCTACGCCGCCCCGTCGTAAACTACGGGCAGCACTGCTTTCACCCTGTGATATATCACTGTCACTTTTCCTCATCTTAAATTGTTATATTGTATACCTCTCTCAATCTGGGTATTGTGAATTGTTATGTGGTTGGTGTACAAACTAATTTATACCGACAAGTCTTACTTCCCTTATCTCTCGATGGAGAGCTCCCTTATACTGAATGTACCCAACGACCACCAAACGATATGAAGTGATGATCAAACTATTTAATTTCTCTAAGACAACATATAATTGCTATGCCGAAACAATGTAGTTAGTGTAATAGCAACATAAACGCAACCAACAATGACAATGTCAATGTGGTAGGGGAAAAAAAATGATAAGGATACCGTAGAGTATCCTTGTACTCAGAAGATGGTCGGTAGAATACTAGCACCTTTCTCTTACTTGTATGGTACTTGATGAAGAGATATCTCAGTTCATACCAGTTCCTCTTCTACTTACTCATATTTCTTGGGTTATGTGCCATGTTGAGATTATAAGATTTCCAGTGCATGCCAGCTCAAGATACCTAAAGCACCTTAGGCTATAATGCAATGTAATGTTTATGTATCGAGAGAAGAAGGATTGAAGAAGGAGCGATCTTCATGATAAGCCAAGAGATATATCCTCTCAATACAGAACACATCATACAGTAAAAAGAAGATCTTGTGTTTCAATAGTGTAACTATACTCTATAATTATACATTAACCCATGAATTGTGAGACGTCCAAGCTAAATATCATTTGATATAAGATCAAGATATTTATTTGTCGTTAAGGGCATCAACTCCTGGAAGTACCTTACCCTCCAAAAGTTCTAATGAAGCTCCACCTCCAGTAGAGATGTGTGACATATCACCGGCACGTCCAGAAAGCTCGGTGGCGGCAACAGAGTCACCTCCTCCAATAATGGTGGTGGCACCCTTCTCCTTGGTTAAGTCAGCAAGGATATCAACAATTCCGAAGGTACCCTTCTCGAAGGCCTTCATTTCGAAAACACCCATGGGTCCATTCATGATGACAGTTTGACAGTCAGATAAGAATTCCTTCTGTTCGGTGGTGGCGTCTGGGCCGTTATCAAGTCCCATCCAACCATCGGGGATGGCATCGGCGGCAACAACCTTGGTGTTGGCATCAGCGGCGAAGTTATCGGCAATAACGATATCAGATGGAAGAAGGATGGTCTTTCCAAGCTTCTCGGCCTTGTCCATAACCTCCTTGGCGGTTTCAACAAAGTCATCCTCAACTAGAGAGGTACCAACATTGTATCCCTTGGCCTTAAGGAAGGTGAAGACCATACCTCCTCCGATGACAATCTTTTCACACTTATCCAAAAGAGCGTTAAGAACGGTAATCTTGGAGGAAACCTTGGATCCACCAACAATGGCAGCCATGGGCTTCTTTCCGTCAGAAATGGCACCATCAAGGTATTCAAGCTCCTTAGCCAAGAGGAATCCAGAAACAGAAGGCTGTAAGAACTTGGTAACACCCTCAGTGGAGGCATGGGCACGATGGGCGGTACCGAAGGCATCATTCACGAACATATCGAATGGAGCGGCAAGCTTTTCAACAAATCCAGCCTCATTCTTTGTCTCCTCAGCGTAGAATCGGGTATTCTCAAGCATGATAACATCTCCTTCCTTACCGGAATCGACAATCTTGGTAACCTCCTCACCAATACAGTCAGGAGCGAGAGTTACACTCTGTCCCAATAATTCTCCCATACGCTCAGCGCATGGTCCAAGGCTGAACTTATCCTCTGGTCCATCCTTGGGACGGCCTAAATGTGAGCATACAGTAACGATGGCACCCTTATCCTTCAAGTATTCAATAGTAGGGATGGATGATCGGATACGTGTATCATCGGTAATAGTCTTACCATCAAGGGGAACATTGACATCACAACGAACTAGGACCTTCTTTCCCTTAAGATCGGATTCACCAAGATCCCCGATGGATTTCTTAGCCTCAAGTTGCATGTTGTTAACAGAACGTACACCAAAGTTTGGGGCGAAGGCGTTGGCGGCGGGTAGTGCCAAAAGCATCATAGCAGCATTGATAAGCTTCATTGTTAGTATATTGGTGTTTAGTATAAAAGAATAGAGTATTGATAGTAGATAATAGAAATATTATGAGCACTTCACTTACCGGCCTCATCCTCGAATTGCAAGTATGTGGCTCTTTTTTTGCTTCCTTGACTGACGCAAGTAGATCCTTGAAAATAATTGATGCGCAGTTTGGATACTTCTGAATTTCTTAATTGTAAATATACCATGCGGATCATTTGTCTGCTTTCTAACGGGTCGTTCGCCAAATCTCTTACCACACAAAAAGATCCAAAGTTGTCATTGATTCGGTATGTTGTTGATTTGTGAGGAATACACTGTTGACTGTTGTATGCAGATGTTTGAAGAACATATGATGTGCTCATAAATCATATCGATGATCTCATAGTGTGGGGAGATAACATAATATTGATCACATCATTGGCATCTATGAGCATCGGTTTCTGAGAGATAGTGCTTGTTTGCCAACTGCTACATAGAGAATAAAATCCCATTAGAATTCATCAATATATACCACTATGTATATATCTAATAGATAGGCTTGCATGGGGAGACTACATTCATGATACAATTTCACGTATGGGATATAATATTACATAATCTTTCTTCATATATCTCATCGATATATACATAATTGCAAATGTGTTCACCAATAAACGAATATCAGTTTTATTTGATAGTCTTATGAACGAGAAGCTCAGTATAAAAGAATCTATCTGATAAGATACCCTTGTTTGAATAGATGTTGATCTGTTGCAAATCTTCATCAATATAAACATAAAAGCAAAGCTGATTCAACAATCAACCATCTGCTATGACAATAATGAGATGAATCTACAGAGATACAATACAATGATATAGTTTTGCAACAAGGAGTCATTTACATGTTCTTAGGTAATATCCCAAAGATCAAGCTTTTGATCTTTGTTATATCCAAAATCTACAACATGTCAAATAGACGACTCGAATCAAAGCCTGACTTCTCATATACATCAGTAATCAATTGTAACGATTCTTCATCCTTTTCATCAAATGCAGCATATATACCCTCTTCCATTGCAATACGATGATTACATTTCTGTTTAGTAGTATTACTCTCGTCAGATGATGAAGGGAGTAAGGTGCGAACTAATTGTATACATTCCTTGTTGGCACCAAATGCACGTAGACTACTAGCTGCGCCAGAAGTGAAGTGATAACTTTTGATAAAGCCAGATTGTTTCGCATGATGGCATGCTTCGAGTATTAAGTTGACTGATGATTGACGTTGTGTTGTGGTTAATGAATGATCGGCACCGTATAGTTTCGGAATGTTGATTACTATACACATTAGTGGTGCATTCTTGGCAACGAGGCCTTCATTAGTACATTGACGCATTTCATTAGCAGCAAAGAGAAGTTCTTCCTTTGCACTTGTTGCTGGTGTATTCCATCTCATTAGTAACTGAGTAGTGTAGTATCAAAATGAGTTGAGAATGTTAGTAGATATAACAAACAAATAGAATAACAATATGATATGACATATAAGATACGAGATATACTCACCCGAGCATAATGAAATCCGACACTTCTCTTTATTGACCAGTACCGAGACTTTATGAATTCATCACTCTTGATCCCAACAACAGCAACTATATCTTTAACGACTCCTCTAAGTACAACAATTTTGCCATCTAGTAGTTCAGCCTCGGCAACGGCTTGCATAGCAATCAAACCAAGATCTTCACTAATACAACCAGCACGCTTTGCTCTGTTATATACTTCACCAATTTCTGGCCACATCTCATTCTTGGCAAAGTGTCTGGCAATCATTGAGAATGTTGTTGGATTTACAAGTCTCACATCCATGGAATCTAAATACGACATGCATTTCTCAATGTCAACATATAACAATGCTTCCAAAGTATTGTTATCGCTCTGAGACATGAGTGATGATTGTTGTTTAGAAGATGTCAAACCGTCATCTAATGCAGCACACGCCTTGTCATATTGGCCAAGTTTGTTGTATGATTTGATTACGGCTCCAAGAAGAGAGTCGCTCAGATGTAGATCTTTCAAATCAACTGTCGTATGTGTTTGAAATAGTCCCTCTCCAGTATTTTCACCATACGAGTCTTCAAATCCAAAGAATGTCCGAACTCTTCCAGCCAAAGTTGCAGAATCTTCTTCCGCTGCAGCAGATAAGATGATACTTGCATGTTCAAAGAGATATAATGCAGCAGATGGCTGATCTGAATCTATGCAGTGACCCATTGCTCTTGTCAAACCTCTTTCGAAAAGCAGACGACTCTCTTCTGATAGACTCTGTCGTTCTCGTTTCATAGCGTACATTGCTTCTAAGACTCGATTAGCAGCGATGGTTGCATTGATCCATGATTCTCCATGTGGCAAATCATTGTGTCTCAGACCCCATGGCGTCGACGCTTCAATATCGTTATACCTACTCTGTGCAGCACTTACAAGTTCATTGACAGTACTTCCACAACCTAACCAATAGAGAGATTTTAGATAAACTTCCAATATCTTTTGATTCTCTGACACGATTCTTTGAGAGAGTATTGATCTCACAATGCTAGAGAAGTCATCCATCTGCAAATCTCCATTTTGGTTCAAACCACTTGCATACGACCTATCGACAATTGAGCACAAGATGAGAGACAGTCCATACTGGCCTTCTCGATTACAAACACGCATCACTGATGCAAGAATATCTGTCAGTAGGTTGTTCTGATCATGTGGAGAGAGGGCATTGTCATCATCATCTCTGTTCACATCTAATGCATCAGGTACTATTCGCCAGCTGGGGTTCCTTTTCCTGTATACTAAATCTATATAACCTCTGAGTAACTTGATAGATGATTGCCAGTCACCATCATTTTCCAAGCTATGAGCTAGGCCTAGCAGTGCAGCTTTGCTCATTGAACTGCCATCCTCGATAATCTCCTTGAATACAGACATAGCATCTTGACTAAAGCCTCCCTTCTTAACATTACCCGTTGAGCTTAGCAACAAGTCACGGCATAGTGGTTTAACAACAGTAACAGTACCTCCACCCCATTGATATTCACTTGCTGTACTTTGATTGCCAGACATGAACAAGTCATAGGCTGCAATTGCATCCGTGTAGCGTTTAGCTTCGATGCATGCTAACATTGAAGCTGTAGCAATCGAGGGTCCATATTTAGAGATGGATTCCTTTTCTGTAGTTAGCAGTAAGCAATCCTTCCAAAGTCCAGCACGAGCCAAGGCTTTTCCAGCGGCCATAATGTCTGTAGAATGCGAGTAAGTGTGTGTGGATTAGATGACCCAAATGCGTTCATAAGTCACATACATGCATAAAACAAGTCACATACATATGAACTTACAGTTTTCTTGACTCTGCGGCGATATCATGCACATCTTCATTGCTATATCAAACACTCGTTTACTTGGGAGCATATTTGGATCTAATACTTCTCCATTCTCTTCTGCTACCTTTGATTTCGTCAAAGCATCACGTGCCACGGCATACATTCCCATTTCTAGTGGTTTGTCCCACCCTAGAGTAGGATCTATAGGCACGAACCCACCAGTAGGTAAGAACTCTTCATCTCCTACTATTTGACTTAAGAAGATGTCTGCTGCATCCTCCCATCGAGAATCTTGACATGCCGCACGGATAGCATAAAAGTATTGCGTTGGATGTATATCTATATTGAGGATATGAAGGATATCAATCACTTCATGACATGCTTCATATGGCGATGGTAATGATTCGTCACCATCTTCCTCTTCTCCATCCTCATCTGATGCACGTCTCTTCTTAAAAGCTGGCATGTGACTGAATATCAGCATGGCCTCACCCAAGGAATCACTCAGTGAATATGCATCCTTCCCACCCAGTCCTCGTATTTTTCCTTGTTTAATAGAGTTCCTAACGGTTGATAAAAGGTTTATAGTATCTCTATATATATCACGTCGGAGTGCATATTGATGTTCAATACTTTGTTCAATATCCTTCTTGGTACGTTTGTCACGGATCAATTCTCGAAGCCATTCACGTGAAGGAGGCGGATATTGGGTATGTTGGTCATATAGTTGATTTATAGACATGATGAATTGATCTAAGGTTGGTGTTCTATTGACCTCCCATGGTTTGGATGGCTGTACATTCTCTGTATCAACTGGTGTCTCAGTTGCACTTGTAGTCTTTAACTCAGTTTGAGATAAGTCAACAGTATCAACCTCATCATCATCAACTGTCTGATTCGAAGACTCCAAGACAACTGGTCGTACAATTACAGATGCATTATCAAGTTGTAATCTATAAACTTTCCTTTCCGTAGATCGTACATTCTCAACTTCAATCATACCATCCTCTTTTTCCAAATTATCCCACGCTGTCATGGCAGCTTCTTCTGTTGTGAATTCTATATTGATAACGCCACGTTTATCATTATATTTCCAATATGATAAAGATTGTTTACGATCACCATTAGGTCCTAATAGTAAGGAGCGGACATCTGATTGAAATTTACTTAGCTTTGCTGGACGTGCTTCAACTATCATCATTTTCTTGTGATGTTGTTTTACATTGTCTATATAACTAAATGGTGGTGAACGTTTTACAACTGTTTCTTCATTACTACCTTCTGTTTCCTCAACTGTTAACTGTACCAATGGATGATCATAACTTGCAATTGCATCAATAATCCTAGACTTTGGATCATGTTCATAACCCTTCATAAACTTTTGTATAGGTCGTAATTCCAATATATTCCGGAGTGGTAAATATTCATTATTATATTGAGCAATAATTGATCGACCATATTCATTATTACGTAAATTAAAATCTGAAAAGAGGAATACTAATTGTCGTGAGAGTTGTAATAATGACTTTTGTTTTTTCTTTGTTATTGCTGCTCGAATTTGTGAGATTATCTCCTTATCACTTCGTGGATTGTTCCATATATTATTGTTTATGGCAGTAGTTGTATTATTTGATGTCCATCTATGCTGCTTCCTTATGTGGATATCAATGCCCTCAGAGACATGAAAGTTGAGATTGGATAGTTGATGTGTATGATAATGTGTTGTGAATCCCCTATAACACAAATTTTGCAATCTTATAGGTGGATGATGATGTCTATTGATTCCTGACCTTTTATCTCCTTGAAATAGACATGTAATCTGTCTATATGAGCGTTTGCAACACAGACTTCGTTGCAACATCATGGATATGTTGATATCTATTGCAACACCTCAGTAATTTTGTGTTTTTTTTTCTGATGTGTGGTTGTATCTTCTAATAAACTCCTCTATCAGACACTCTAGCGGGCCCAAGCTATAACAGCGGTGATACGAGTGTTATAATGCATATATTATGAGGTTAATCCGCCTAATTATGCATGCCTATTGCGCACTAGTAACATATCACTTGCTCAGCATTTCTTTTTTAGAGAGAAGTCTCATTTACTTACAAGTGGAATATTTATATTGTGTAAATTTTAGCTAATTTTAGTATGTTTGCAAGTTATTGCTGTGGCTGATATCATGTCTAATGTTGTGTTTATACATCTCGATCTTGGCATCGGAGGCGCGGAATCATTGGTATTAAATCTAGCAAAGGCGACTTTACAGTCTAATGACAACACGAGCTCTGAAGATACAACACAACTACCCAACAAAATCTCAATCTACACCGCACATTGTTCACCAACACATTGTTATGATGAAGTAAAACCACCCAATGGAGCATTATCAAAATATGTACATATTCATGGATCATTCATACCCCGAAGTTTATACATAATTGGTGGCACTGCATTATGTTCAGCTATACGAATGTTATATTTGACATACAAGGCAATGAAGGAGAATCCACATGCTAATGTATTTGTTATTGATGTTTTACCTACTGGTGTGCCATACTTGGTTGAATATTGTAATGTTAATGCTGGGGTATTGTTCTATTGTCACTTTCCTGATAAGCTATTAACGAGAGATACTGTTAATGGCGAAACTGATAATAATACTGATAATGTAGCAAGTGAGGGGGTAAACAAAAGCTCAATTATTGTACAATTAATCAAGCAGTTGAAACTGATATATAGATGGTTTATGGATAGTATTGAAGAATGGAGTATGTCGTATAGTGATTTGATTGTGGTCAATTCCAAATTTACAAGAGGAGAGGTTGAAAAGACATTTCCCTTTCTGTTTCATGACAATACAAGTGGAAGTGAGCATGGCAATAGAGTCAAGGTGTTATATCCATCAATAGAATCATCACTTTCAAAAGAAAGAAAGAATAAAGATGGGTTAGTAGACAAAAGCGTAGCCAATTCACAAGAGAATGCCACCACAACAAGAGGACCAATCGTATCCTTGAATAGATTTGAAAGAAAGAAGAATATTGCACTCCTATTACATGCATATGATATACTGTTAGAACGTGCTATCAAAGAGGAAGATGAAGCAACAAACAATTTACCTCAACTTATAATTGCTGGAGGGTATGATCCACTGAATGTTGAGAATGTTGAACATCTTGCTGAACTACGTAAATTGGCGGATAAGATTTTGGATAGGTATAACCTGCCACGGTCGACTGTATGTTCTCCTTCCAAGTCTACAGCTGCAGATGGTGGCGATAGTAGTATACTGATTAATGCACAACCGGCATCAATAGCATTTCATCCATCAATATCTAATTCAAAACGGACACAGCTTCTATCATGTGCATCTGTTTGGTGCTACACGCCACATCGGGAACATTTCGGTATAGTTCCTCTGGAAGCAATGGATGCCGGCGTTCCGGTAGTAGCTATCAATAGTGGAGGACCAATGGAAACTATCGTTGATGGAGTGACAGGATATTTGGTAGACTATTCATCAGTTGATTCCAACACTAGAGAAAATCCTACAGTCAAGGAGTTTGCGGAGGCTATAAACAAGCTACTTAGCAATCCAACACAATCAAAGATGATAGGACAACGAGGACGAGAACGAGTTGATAAAGAGTTTGGTATGGAGACATTTCGTAAACAATGGTGGGAGTTGTTAACTGAAGCACAGCAACGAGGGTTAAAACGTTCTCAGCGGTATCCAAGTATAGGATGGACTGTGATTCGAATGATGGGTGAGCTAATTTGGATTGTACCGTTTGCTTTGGTTGTACAATGGATGCTGAGAGAATTTGGATGGATATGAAATCTGAGGTAAAGTGAATTATTATATTCCCATATCATGATGATAGTAGTCAAAAGTAATATATAAGTAGTTAGCTTATATTTATATATATACACACTATACAATTTCCTATCATTAAGCTGCCCTTGCCCTAGAGTTGTTTTGTATAGACTCGATCGAATCTCTTCTCGTAAAGCTCACCAACAAGCCATCCTCGTTTGCATCATCATCTTGCGGTTCTGGCCATGGAAGCCAGTTGCACCTGCTATCTATTGAACAGATAGAAGCTCTTCTTGAAGGCTTAAGAGAAATTGGAGAGTCGTTGGGATCAAAGTCGATATCTCGGAGAGACATTGTCTCCAATCTTGACAGTTGACATGTCGGGGCGGTGGCACATTCATCATCATCTGAAGTTGATGGCTTGGATACCCCACCGTACTTCTCCTCATCGTCGTCATCAAAAGGAGATGTTATCTCTGCGTACAAGGCAGCCCCCTCATCACCATCGAATATATCTTTAAGTAACAGGTACAGAACACTTCTTACTTGGTACGAAGAGGTATAAACTAATACGAGTTTATTAATTAGTGTTTATATGTTCAGTTTCGTAAATTATAACCCATGAACCATCCGACCTGCCTTTTGCCGAATGTTTGATGTTACTAGAAAAGCCTGATGCATTCTTATCCATACTTACCATTGCACCATGTGGTAGAAACAATCCAGTCTCTTTGTTACCCTTCTTCATCCAAAACTGTTTCTGGTAGCTTCCAATAGTGATGATATGCCTCATATCTCCTTTCAGTGTATCTCTGTGATATGGGTGATTGCCTTCGTCTGAGTAACAGCCGATCCATAATGTTTTGAGCCTCAAATTGTCTCCTAAGTTTTCCATAAGGGCATTGAAATCAAAATACTTCAAACCTCTAAGTTTTTGTTCCAAATTAATAACTCCAGGGTTGAACCCACTAGATTGAAAACCTCTGTTGACATAGTGGAGATAAAGAAGTCCTTGGATGTTCAGCTCTTTTAATTCTGCAATTATTTGATCAGGGCTACCTTTGCATACATTCCCCGTCATGTTATGAATGAAAAGGCCAGATACATCGTCATCAAGATCAAGTAATGGTTTGTTTATATTTCTGAGGATTGGAATACCATCAGGAACTACATCCCATTCGTTGTCTACAAACTTAACTGTAGCTGAGTCTTTCATGGCCGCTAGCTGTTGTTTGTATTCCTCAAACCCAGGCCATGCAGTTGGCTGTACATTGTCATTATCATCGTCGTCTTGTGGCAACGATTGTAATCGCCGCCGCTCTTCTTGTTTGTAATCGCCGAAGGCGGTTCTTAATCTTTGTTCCTCTTGATCATCGTCATCTTGTGGTCGATTTTGTTGGTCGTTTGTTAATAGGCTAAAGCCAACACCATATACCCCAATGGCACTAACGACAGCAATTACTAGCGGAGAGAAATACATAGTATGTTATATAATATGATAGAGAACTAACACGGAGATTGCTATTGATAGCATAGAGTTGTACTACTAGAGATGTATGGAGCAACCAAGGCCGTCGCCCGCCAATTTCTCTCAACAACTGCCGCCTTTTTATTCTTAGAAGAGCGTGTTTTCTTACAACACCCATCCAATTACTACCCCAGCTCCCATGTATCACCTCCTAGAGGGTTAGTTCATACATGCTTAGGTGAGTGCACTATAAAAGGGGAGATTTGGGGCTTTTACCCCAAAATTAACCCTAGGGAAATAAATACGTATGCACCCTAGGTAGAATTACCCCCCATATTTCTGAGTTTATTATTGATAATTCAAGTAATGCCAATTAACCACCAAGGCCGCCAAGCATGGACGAATCAAACCACCCTCGAAAGAAAGGCCTCAGGTCTGAATCGAAGGCACGTAAACATCAACTGGATTTAACATCAACTTTATCCAATGATGTCCAAGAAAATACAACACAATCAACAAATACCAATGCCAACAGTTCTATTGGTTCAAGTACAAATAACAATGAAGATGGTACTTGTAATGATGGGAATAAACGTCGACGTAAATCATTACGTATATCCACCCAATCATCGTCATCGTCTACTACACAGAATAATAATACCACACAGAACCACAACCCCCAACAAAATAATCAAACCCGATTAAAATCCCAGACTGGGGGTGGTGCTAATAGAGTATCACTATCACCTCAACATCATCCCAATCATGCTGCGGGATTATCATTATTGGGCAATAACAATTCTCTCGACAGTGCCGCATCGGAGAATCATCGGCCATCACCTAATTCACCAGTCGTAAAGAGAAGAAATAACACATCCCTCACTTCTTCACTCAAGGGTAATCTCAAGGATGATGAGAATGGAGAGGGCAGTGGTACTATTGAGGAGGAGGAGGAGGAGTTGCCTGACATCACTACAAATGAGATTAATGATGATGATGAGAAAGAGGAGGAAGAGGATGAATATGATGTGTTTGAGGAGGAGAATAATCCTGTGGTACTCCATGAATCAAATTCTTCACAAACGGCACATTTGGATTACTTTGCTAGACTCAAGAGTAAGAATCTCATCACCAAAGAAGAAAATACACTTGAACAACCAACTGGTTTCTATCCTCCACCATGTACTAGTAATTCAAGTAAGAACTTCATGGATCTAGATGAGAAGGATAGATACAAAGTTAAGCAGCGGGGCAAAGGAAGAGAAGAGTGTGGTATTATTCGTCATGATCCGGGACAACCAGACCATGGAGAGTTATTGTATTGTTGTACTAACATTGCAACAGAAAATAAGGAGACTGGAAATTATGCTCGACATTCTGTATTTGGAACTGTTGGAGGGAAAACAAGTTTGCTCACCGTTAACAATATGAGAAAGGATGGTGGCGTCGTAGTCCGCGGTGGTGTTCTTAGTGTTGTACTCAGGTGCATGCTTCCCCCTCAACAAGCGGCACAGTGGCTACCCGAGGGCGGTATAGTGAATGAGAATGCTAGGTTATGGAATCTTGCATGGGAGAAGATCAATCTCCTTAACCTTCCAATTTACAAGATTGAGAACATGAACACCTCACCACCCGTACTCTTGGCTGAATTTACTTCTGAGCATCTATCGAGTCTTCCTCCTCCCGTTCAAGGTACAGGTCACCTTAGAGTATTGACTTTACTAAGGAGTAGGGGATTAAGTTTCAAATCTGACTATGTAATAATCAATGAAACAGTTACCGAACAAGGACACATCCTTGAGGGGTTACGCATTAGTAGTACACATGCGGGTAGTCAGGAAGAATACCGTAGTGCTCTCAATGCTTTCACACCCGAGGGTAATACATTGATGGAAATGAAGGCAGCACAGTGTAGACCGCCTGAGCTACATGCACATTTGCAGTTGAATGCACCATCAACCTCTCCGTCTGACTTGCAATACATTGGTTTTGATAAGTTTATTGGTGTGGCTCTTGGTTTGACTGGTATTGACACAGGCTCATCAAGTAAAGTAAGGGGAGAATACAAAAAGAATATGCCATTCTTCAAAGAAGCTTTGACAACAGCTCGTATTATGATATCGGGGGGTAGTCGAAGTAGTGGGATGAGGCGAGTCGAGCCATATGACCCGAATGGACAAGCAACATTCGAGTATGGTGGTCGGGACTACATCTACACAACGAAGAGGATCCCTGGGTCTTTAGATCCTATTGATGAGTGAATCAAAAGAAGATGGTGGAGGGATCTTTAGAGTCGAATGCAACTGCATAGCTGGGTATGTTGTTCAGATTGGATCTGTTCAACAAATATGCTAGGTGGTGGGCCGTACAGTAGCTGAATAGATAGCAGCCAATCTAATACGTGTATAGATATGATTTTACAAGACAGTATATACTTTTCATGTCGTATGCTAGTTTACTTTCTACTGCATTTTGTATCACTGCCCCTACCCTTCTCCTCGGAAGATTAACACAACGATAGAAAGGTGTGGTGATAGTTTCAAGATTCATGGACTTTTCTAAACTCCTCCTTAGTTCAAATTCCTCACGAACAGACGATGACTTATTGTTCGATTCTTCTGATGAAGTAGACTGAACCAATGTATCTTGTATGGGATGTAAAAAGGCATCAAACTTTTGGTTTGTACTACCCTTGAGCAATAACTGCTTCTCCTCTTCTGTCAAGTTGGCTGCCTTGGAGCATCTTCGTGGTGCCAAATTTGTTATTGATTCGTCACCACAACCCTCAATATCAATACTGCGACAACTTCCCATACTCCCCCGCTTATCCAACTTGAGTGATCGTGAACTAGTATTACTCCCCCTCCTATCCTTATATTTATCCATCTTGAGTGATGATCGTGTACTTTCCAAATCATTTAATATCTCGGACGTTACATCATTACTTTGAACTACACTCATTGCCATGCTTTTCATGGCTGATAGGCCGCCGAATCGACTAGAGCGGCGTTTTAACATTGGCCGACCGCGTCGTCCATTACTGTTGTTGGTATCCTCACTTGCACGTCGATGTGCCTCAGCTAATGATGTTATATATTCAATATCTTGATTCACTGGCTCACTGTATATGAATTGTTGATGTACAGCCTTGTAGGCTGCTGTTGTTACAACGCCTACCTTTGATAACTCAGCCTGAAAGAGAGATTGTAACTTTGGATCAGATGCTACATGCTCTGCACGTTCAGCGGCAGTCCAATCCTGGTTATGTTGAGGAACAGCAGATGATGGTTGTGTTGTCATGGAAGGACCAGCAGAGGAGGCTAGTGATTCGATACTACCCCTATTACTTCTACGACCACTACGTTGCCGTTGAGGCTTTGGCCATCGTGATGAACTACCAAGCGTCGAGCCGCTATCATGCCCTTGCTTAATGTCAATATATCGCAATGGCAATTCAAGCTTATGACCAAAAGATAATGAGAAGGAACGTTGTGTATCAGTCGATGTTCGACGATTGGTTGTGTTGTTGTTATTGTTGTTGCTTGACATGTTGAGACCAGATCTGTATGAGGTGTCCATTATTAATCTTTTACTATCTATTTGCAATGGGGAGATATTATCTATTGTATTACAATACTTTGCATACACGATAGCATGTAATACTAAATTATAGGCGATAGAGCTATCGTGCTTGTTGATGATAGGCCGTTGTAGTTCACTACTCATAATTGAATTCTAAGATTAAAGTGAAAAGTCCCTAAATAAAGCACAGGGCAGTTGATCGAATTTGTCAGAATGACCCCAAAATAGTCATTAACCTCTTTCTCTTTCTTAATATCCCTAATAATATTATGTGGTCAATAGACTATATATGGTTTGATCGGTTGGTGATGATGGCTATGGATGTAGTTCTACTCCAACATTTTATGCTTGGCCATATATCAATTATGTTTATATCTGAATTGCAATGTAGATATGTCTATCGATGTTGACAAAGATAAGCAATAGATGATTAATGATGTAGAGTCTATTGTCTATTTAGCCGAATTGTTGTGGATGTTTATGTCACAATATCGATTACATATGAATTTGCAATATCGGTACTCTCATCAACATACGACATATGCAAGTCCAATTAGATACAACTCATCCTTTTATACATATCAAAGTCGTCGGTATCAATAATATAGTACAAACTACCACATCAGGTATCAAAGAAGTAATACAATAATATCAAGTAGACATAATATTATTATCTATATGGAGTCAAGAAAAGACATTTATTCTTTCAGTTATGGGTTCTCTACATAATGGACATTGAATTAATAAATCAAGATGACCACATTCAGTACAACAACATAAATGTCGACATGGCATGAGTAATACACTTTTTGTATGTTCTTTACATATGACACAAGTTCGTAATTGTTCCATCTCATCTTCTAATTGAGTCGATGCTACCTCTTTTGCCTTGATTATTCTATCTAATGTTTGTTTGGCTTGCATTTCAAGATTATTTAATTCGGCTAATGATTTGTTAGTTAGATCATCAGCAGAAGATGAGTTGTCGGTAGTAGTAGTAGTATCGGCGGCAGCAGAAGTAGAACAATGAGCAAGTTCATTCTTCAATGCTTCATTCTCTTGTACCAACTTATTGAGAGCATACTTGGTTTGATACAATTCTTGTGTCTGAGTTTGAGCAAAGTTTGTCATATGATTCAGTTGATTTAGTAGTGCTTCGTCGGACAAAGTTTCATCATTACCATCAATATCATTCGGGAAGAAGTTACTGTTACTATCATAAAATTCATCATGTTCATCGTCGTCTACATGGGTAGGACTTGAATCATGATCTGTCATGTTTGGTATGGCATCATGTTCAACGGAGACATTATCAGCATTCTCCACTTCTTGATCTGGAGGAGGGCCGACATCTTCATCTGCTGATGAAACATACTGTTCGTCTTCTTGGTCAGTTACATTGGTATCAACTTCCTCGGGATCGCCATCGTTCTCGTGTTGCCCATTCTCATATGATTCATATAAAAGATTATTAAGGTGTTCGGCAAATGAGCTAAAGCCTTTCTCAACGGCAATATCTAAAGCAGTTTGACCATCATTATTAACACAGTATGCAAAGTCAGCATTTGGGGCAAACAGCGAAGCTAATCCTTCATCACCAATACTTGATGCAAGATGTAAAACAGTATTTCCTTCGCCATCTCTTATTGATGGATTTGCACCTGTATGGTGTGGAGGTGAGGAAGTATGGATTAGATTAGAATAGAGATATATCACATGCACAAACTACCATCACAACAAGAGATGAAATCACATACAAGGGCATACCATGTTCTAGCAACAAGGAGGCAACATCTTTCTGGCCATTTCTAACTGCAGCTAACAATGGATTATCGTCGTCATTATTCTCTCGCCATTCTACATCAGCTCCAAATTCTAAGAGACTTGCACATTCCTGTATTCTTCCGCCCGCAGCTGCGCAACAGAGAAATGATTCCTTGAGTCTATCAATGTGATGTGAGATCTCATTATTGCTCATTGGATGAAGAGGTGAACATGCGACGAAGCTAGAACTTATCAGAGGTTAATGCTTATAGAACTTATTGGGTTGTCGTTGCTGTTGTTAAAGTTCGTGGGAGTGGGAACTTCTTGAACTCACAGTTCATACTCGTCTCCTCTTCTCTTTGCTTTCGATTTACCAATCAATGACAGAAGCATCATTGAGTCTAGGTGCAATAATCTAGAGTGATGATTATATCATCCCTTGATTAGATGCACCAATGATGAGAAATTGTGCATAAGATGTGTTCAAAAAATAATAGTACATGTTCGATTGATTAGTAAGCCATAGTATAGAAAGAGAAGTGTATGATGCAAGCCAGAGAGGTATGAAGAAGTAGTATAATGCCAGAAGTTGAGCTAAGACGAGATCCACTCGGTGCAAATCGAGGCAAGTCCTTCCGAGAACAGGCCAGTATTGCAACCACAAGGGCAAAAGAACATGCACATAACAAGTATTACACACCTCCATACAGGTAAGTTCGCGATTAAATTCTTTAATCATGTGTCATAGAAGTATCGACTAACCTTACTTTGCCTTTATTTGATTACCTTTCGATAAACCAAGACCTACGAACCGCAACTGGGAGATGACATTTGCAGCCCTTGGTTATAATCGCAAGACGATCGAGAAGTTTTGGCGTATCTTTTGTCAGATTAATCACTCAAGCGGAGCGATACAGCTAGAGCACTTCCTCAAACACTTTGATCTGGATTGGAATCCATGGACAGGAAAGTGCCGGTGATTTAAATCTTCATATGAACTTTATTCGCCATTGTTTGATTGCCTTTTACAAACTACATGTACTAACAGAAGTTACTACCATTTCTCTTCATCTTCATATACCGTGAAACGCGCATCTGCCAGAGCGATGTTTTAATCATTTTGATACTACCGGCGGCGGTGATATTGACTTTCTCGAGTTTATGATTAGTGTGTTCAATGTATGCACGTTCAAGATTGATTCCTTATCCAACTTTGCATTTGGTAAGTAAGATATGATGAGAGCCAAAGTATACCTGTATCTCCACTTCATCATCTCTCCTCAACACTCGATCTATACCACATCTAAATATACACATATAAGACATGTATGATTTAGATGCTGATGGAGAGCTATCTATACCTGAAATAGAACGCATGGTGAAGGAATTGTTTGGAGAAGGCGGTGGCAAACAGTGCTTGGACTCCGCAATTGAATTTGCTGAGACTCGAGGCGGGGCATTAAATCTGTGAGTTAATATATGATACATGTATATCGATATGTTCCTTATATTGATCTTACATAACCATACTCCCATTCAGAAACTCCTTCATTGCATTTACAGGTAGTCATCAACTATTACTCTTTCCAATGTTTCAATTGCAACGACAGCTTCAGAAGAAAGTGTTTGGGGTTAAGTTCTGGGAGAAGATTGAGAAGAAAGCAAAAGAGAACTTCAACATTGATGATCATAATAAGAATGAGTTTAATCCTCGACATGTGCAGATACTACTGAGAACATATCAGACTGGAGGTGCAGTTGCAGTATTGAGTCATACTGGCGACCCAAATAAGGGTTTGAGAGAGTGGTATGCTAATCAAAAGGAAAAGGACAAAGATACCAACGATGAGGAAGCTCCGCCTTCCACTGAAGATGAACAAAAGTCGACATCTAGGTGGAGTTCAATCAGAGATAAGGTGAATGCAAAGTCAAAGGCTACACAACAATGGAGTAATGTTAGAAAGAGTATCCTTGAGGCAAATGCAGTTGAGAAGATGAAAGAAATCAAACCAAAAGCAAGTTTCAGAAGAAAGAGAGCAGAAAGAGTTGCTATCAGTGATGATCCCGGGGAAAGTGATAGTCCACCAAAAGCAGTCAATCCACCTAACAAGATTGCCGAAGACTTGAGGAGAATACGAGCGAGACAGCAGGCTGAAGCACAGCAACAACCACCGCAACAAGATGATGATACTGGTATCAAACAAGCTTCTACTGCTATTCCACCTAATGTGGCTGAAGACTTGAGGCGAATTCGTGAAAGACGAACGAGAAAGGCAAACAGAGGGAAAGATGATCGGCCTGCTTCCTCAAAGTCGAAGGGAAGTAGTAGAGATAGAATATCTAAAGGTAGTAGTAGCAAGAAGCGAAGAGAAAGAGATCGACGGCGACGACGAACTCGATCTAAAAGTACTGCTACACCTGTACAACATCATAGTACTAGAAGACGAGCAGCAGGATCAATGTTTCACCAATCTGGGGCAAATTCTAGAGAGTGGCTTGGGTAGAGATCAACTTACATCCAATATTATGAGAAACTTACACATGTAAAATCTTGCATATCAACTTAGCATCTTGTCTCTTTGAGGACAGCTCATAGTCGTTACCAACCACATACTGTTAAACATTACCTCAATACTACCGCATATCAACCCCATAGTAGTCCTATGAAATACTACCACTACACTACTCTATCCACCTCCCCACAAAGTGGTGTCTCAAACATCGGACGCCATCCGAAGGAATAAAAAGATGTTTGAAATAAAAGCGCCCCATTATGGTAATATAATATTATGGTGTTAGTATTATGCTTGCAGTGGAGATAGGAGAGATTAATTACACGGATAGTAAACTGGTAGTATCAGTAATATCATGACCATGCTTACAGAAGGCGGAGTTGCGAGTTTGTTGAGGACAGAGGGTCATTTTGAGACTGATGTAGTACAACAAATCGTCAATATCCGTCGGGTACCTGCAAAGTAAGTATAATATGTGTTTGCTACCTGCTTGTGGTGTGGTTATGATGATGTACTTGGTTGTATTGCAATATCATATGTCATATCTTCAACTCATCTAATTGTATTTGTATTTATATATACTTACAAATCCTTTATATCTGGTATGTAAATGAAAATGTCTCTTGAACACATCATATGCATAAATTGCAATCTACACATCCAATAATAATAAACCTGTCTACATAAAATGGCAATCTACACACATCTTCATCAAATAATATATTGTAAAAGTGCCTTGACTGATGTATATTGGGCAGTACTATCTGATGGTAAACATTCCATTGAGGTTGTAATCTCCACTCATTTAACACATTTAGTTCAAAGCGGACAACTTGAGGAATATACAATTATTCAAGTAAAGACATATCAATACAACATCACTGATGATAATATACACATTGTATCAATAGGTGCAGTGGAGATAATGGAAGATAATCCTGGGGAACGGATTGGTAATCCCGTATCAATATTAGATAGTATGCACAAAAAGGATGTTAAATGTGGCGAACATTACTTTGGATCTGATGAGGATGATTGGTTAGATGATGCCTCCGAAGAGCCATTGACATGGAGTATCGATGATGAGCCTTCTGCATTTTGTGATTGGACAATTGAGGTTACTCGCATACATTCAGGTAGTAAGGGGAATCAATCCCCTACTGTAGGAGAAAAGAAGAGTATCTCCCGAAGCCTGTCTTCTCCTGCATCTCCAGGAGACGCCTCTGCATCGTCATCTAAATCACAACCAAAAGATAGACATTCTTCCAAGGGCTATATTCGTAGGAACTCGCATGATAGTCTGCAACGGAGGAATTCGAGTGGTAGTAAAGGAAGTGGCAAACCTCAAATTCAGCATTATCACGTTCACAAGGCTATCCTCTCAGTAGGACCTCGAAGATCAGACTATTTTTCAACACTGTTCAAACAAAATCATCTCTCCGAGTTTGAAAGCGATACAAGCCGCATTAACCTTGAAGCTTCTGCCGCTGACGCCTTCCCCGCTATACTTGATTATGTGTATACTGAGAAGAAAGTAAAGTTTTCAACAAAGAATGCCACCGCTATCCGTCATTTGGCTCATTACTTTGGTATCAGATCATTATGGAAATTGGCATCAACTTTTATCCGTGGTGATTTTTCTCTCGAAACTGCAGCCACATACCTTACTGAATCAATTTTGTATCACGACGAGAAGCTTGAGAATGCCAGCATCGATATCCTTGCTGAAAGGCTCGAGGAAACCAACAGGCGAACACTGACTAAATTACCACCCAACTCCTTTGAGCGGATCTTATTATCTCCCAAGCTCAAGTGTAGGTCCAAGAAGTTGTCTGATCTTGTGTTAAAGTATTGCCAGACACAAGGAGGTGCTGTCGATATGTCACTTCTTATGAACTGCACTCGAAGTGAAGTAATGCCATCAGTATCTCGCAAATCTGCACTACCACTACTTAAGGTTGCAGTAAAAGAGGAAGAGAAAGCAGGCGTGAATCTATCTGACACTGACAATGTATTACATGCAAGATGTATTGATGCCTGTGTAGAAGAGTGGAAGGAGACGCTTGCCAAGGTAAGACTTTTTGCTCAGTGCTTATCAACTGCTGTTTAATATATCATTCCCTGTTTGATGTACACTCTCACACATTGGATACTGCAATCAATTCTTGATCCCCCAAGCCGCTGCTAGCACTAGAGTCACGTGATAAGAACATCAGTTGTATCCTAGGTGCCACCTCTATTGAGCATAGGGACTTACCTCTTTATATACAAGTCGAGCTCTTGGAGAAGGCTTTGTGTGCAGCCAAGATTGAGTTAGATGATACAAAAGCCGAACTGCTTTTCAGGGAAGATCAAGTAGAATCTCTTCTGGCAAAAGTGAAGACAGACACAGTCGTCCCCATGTCTGAGCGTCCCTCCTTCTAGATTAATGGGTTGGGGCAGTACTTTAAGTGTATTAGTAGAAGTAAAACATAAGATGTGATCAAAAATAACTTGGTAGCTAAAAATCGGGCGTGTATATCTCCACCACATCATCTACTCGAGCATTAGCTGAGAAGACTCAACCTTGATATCAAGTAGACCACGCAGGTCACCTAACAGAGCTTTCCTCTTCTCATCTGCTTTCAACGCTGAAAAGGCACCCTTGGCTTGGAGACTCTTCCTCTCTTGAACTTTGATTATACGCTCCTCGATACTGTCTTTCATTACAAAGCGTAAAACTGTAACTTTTCGAGTCTGCGATATACGGTGAATGCGATCCATAGCCTGAGCTTCAACTGCCTCGTTCCACCACACGTCCATCATAAAAGCCCAATTTGCACGAGTAAGACTATATGATTTAGGAGAGAAATTATGTTAGTCACCATGTGAATGTAAAAGCAATATAGACGACTCTCTACTTACTTGATACCAGTACCACTCGCTAGAAGGCTGCAAAGAATGAAGCGAGGGGAGTCGGTGTCATCAGAGTTGAAGGTGGAGATGGCAGCAATTCTCTTTGGTGCCGAAACGGATCCATCAATCCTTACGAATGAATGTCCTGCTTCTTTAAGCGCTTTGCCTAAAATATCAAGATGGCTCGTAAATTGAGAAAAGATTACTCCCTTCTCATCTCCTTCCATGCCTTGGATGGAAGCCAGAAGAGCTTGAATCTTTGGCGGCGTCCCAAATGTCAAGTCTTGAGCGGCAGGCTTCACTACATCCTTTTCATTTGCAGCAGTCTTTGCTTGTTTCATATCAACGATATCACTCTCATCAAAGCTCTGACGACAGTATGGACATTTCTTGTTACTTTTTGCAATCACTTGATGAATACAAAGTGAGCAAAAGACGTGGCCACACGATTTGATGATCGTGCCGTCTTGTTCCTCCATTTCCATGAGGCATATACCACATTCTGGAAGGCTTCCGGGCTGATCAACTTCAGAGAATGCGCCTTTGAGCTTCTCAAGTAAGGCTAATCCTTCTTCAGCTGTCAACTTCTTGGTTGTTTTACTCGCCTTCATCTCTTCCCACACCTTAATGGCAATATCTCGTCTTTCTTGTGTCAGTAGTAATCCGGAACAACAGGATTGACGCAATCGAAGCAGTTTCTCAAAGATGACGGAGTAATTCTTGAGTGCTTTGCTTTCTTCCTCGCCCAGTATGGCTTCCATCGCCACCCTAACAGTACCGAAGAGTGCGTCGTAAACCTGCTTGTGTGCATCGTTGACAAACTCTACACTGCAAAGCTGCACATCTTTCTCCACGAGTTTGATATTGACATTGGCCTTACTACGACGAAGTGACAAGAACGACATAGCCGTTCGAAGTCTTGTAAGACCCATCTCATCACCATTTTTGATTGGCTGTGTAATTGCCCTAGTGAAGATTGTCTTATCATCAAGCGGTTGTACCCCAAGGAAGGAGAAGATACTAAAGATGTCATCAGATGAGTTGACTAGTGGCGTACCAGTGAGTGCCAGTTTCCGTTCCGACTTGATGAGTGAAACAGCCTTGAAAGATCTTGTTTTACTATTACGAATCGTATGCGCTTCATCCAGAACTATACGATGAAAGTCAATATCAAAGATTGATTCTCCCAACTTCTGTCGTTTAGCCTTCTTCTTTTTCTTCTTTGGAGCAGCGTCGTCCTTTCCAGATGAATCATAATCGGCAGCAAGAGTATTATATGAGACTAGAAGTATATCTACTCTACCATCTTTCACGTCGGACAGGACTTCATGACGATTTTTCCCATGATAGAGTTCTACTGATAACACTCCTGGAGCAACAAATTGTTCAACTTGGTCTGTCCAGTTAGAAAGGACCGATACTGGACAAACAATCAAAGTACACCGGTTTGTGGGGCCAGCCGGAAGTTTAGCTGCTGCTGCCACATCAGTACTAACTGGTACCTTGTACTCAAGACCACTCGGAGGTGCTAATAGTATCAAACCGAGTGTTTGAATACTCTTTCCTAATCCCATCTCATCACACAATATCTGTTGATATATGGGAATATAGGAGGTGTAAGTTATATAAAAATAGTGTACATATCATGTGCACCATTAAATAAGTATAAACTTACCGAACCTCGGATTGGCTTGGGAGGCTCAACCTGAGAACTCTGAGTAATCTCACATAGATACATGTTTTGTTTATTCTCTTTCACTTTCTTATAGAAGGGAGCAGCGGTAGCTTCAGTCTCTTTCTTTAGTAACCACTTGATTCCTTGGATTTGATAATCCAATAGTGTAATGTTGGTAAGACAGCTACTCATTTCAACATTTGGTAAATTCTTGTACTGTTCCTTCAATGTATTGTCAAACATATTATCTAATGCTTTCTGTTGTGACGCCCAGTCTAACTTCTTTGTTGTAACCTTTGGGGTGGCAGTTTTAGCTTTTCCTCTTGCAGCTGTGGCAGGTCTGTATTGATGTGACAAACTAAAGTTTCTATCACCACGTAATCTATTCTGTACATTGGCAGCCACAGTCCTTGCCTGTTCTTCAGTAGTACCTGTCGAATAAAATTCTAGAGTAAGAGGTAAGGTCCACTGGTTACCTTCCCTAGGAATAGTTCCTTCTAGCCGTACATCTTCTCCTTGTTCATCCATGACAGTTGCAAGATGTCTGGCCATTGTTGCCCTAGATATTATTAGGTATAAAGGTTAGATAGCATAATATAGATCATACTAATCAACCAATCAAAACAAAATTAAAGATCTTACTTGATATGACCAACTCTCTCACCGTGCAAGTTATCCACTCTAATAGCATTTCTATCATATCTGATGTTTGTAAATTATCAAGAATAGAGATATATTTTAATTAGATAACAACATAAACATAAAAATGATACAATACAAAATAAAAGATCTTACGGACTACGCGGCTCCCTAACCAATACAACAAACTCTCCAGGATGGGCAACACCTGTGTAATATCTTCATAATCATATATTTTAGTTATAAAATGAGGAGAGATTAGATAGTTAGACGATATATTGATAGTAAGTTCATTCATGTACCACAAAATTATACACAATAAAAATAATGACACAGCATAGTAAAAAATAAGTTACCTAATACCGACGATCTGGTATTCACCCGAACCAACAAGATGATCAGGGAGTTCAACCTCATCCTCCGAGTCGGAATTGATTTCAATGGGTGGTTGATTAGACATGCTTTGTTGATTTACTACCTACCTGGCTTCATGATGGAGGATATTGGATTTAGGATACCGAAGGATACCCTCAGCAGCGATAGAGGATGGAACAAAGTTTACTTAGTGTGGCCAAATGCCACATTGGAGAAGAGCAATATACCTGTTTGTGCGACTATATAAGGTCACCGTGCTATTGGCCGGAACCCGCTCGTCTCTATCATCTATTCAAGGTACACCATGGGAATAGAATAATGTTCAACATGATGATGTTACAGTACCTACTCTTATTACAATCTATCTTTTATTACAATTCTACCCTTTTTCAGTGCAAAACACTATGGCTCAACTGACTCCTCATCTGTTGCATTGTATGCTATGACTTCTTGTTCTTCTTCTATAAGAACATTGGACTTTCTATGAACTGCCGCAACTTCTCGAACAACGTCATCCTTGGTAATGCCAAGCTTACTCAGTATCTTCGACTCATACTTTGGATCTGCTAGGACATCCTTGAGTATAGAAGGCGGAGGGAGTATCTCATGGTCTACAAAAGCTTGACTATCGGGATCGTATCCACTACCAAAGAAGCCGGATATAGGTTCTTGGTGTTTCTTCTTGGTATACTCTTGACGGATACTTCGTGTACCTCTATGGCCAACATCAGTATCCTCATCGTCGACTACCTCCAACTGTCTTGGCTTGAACTCAAAGTCAAGTTCTTCTTCTTTACTCGGAACACGAGCATACTTGAGGATGGCAACAGTAGAAAACGTTGCAAAGGCTGCAACGGAATACATGCCGGTGGCTGAGGCAATGCCAACTCCAGCCGATACCCAAATTGCTGCTGCAGTCGTTAAACCGGCTACAATATTCTGCTCTTCAGTTCCATTACCGTGTAACTTGGACTTGTGAATGGCACCAGCACCAATAAATCCAACACCACTCGCGATGTTGGCAGCCATTCGACTTAGATCTACCTTGACATTGGCAAGCTGTGGTGAGCCTGGAGCATGACCTAGAGTTGTGGAAGGAATGAAGCCATGGATACTGCACATTGTATAGATACATGCTCCCATGCCTACTAGAGCCATGGTTCGAATACCAGCCGGTCTGTCACTTGAGGATCGTTCTAACCCAACAAAGCCTGAGTGTTATTAAGTAGTAGTAGAGGCGAGATGAAAGAGGAGAAGATGTTATGTGAGAAGAGAACATTACAGAAAAGAATCTTCATATATGATCATCATTATCCATTCTTAGACTTACCTCCAGCACATGCCGCATATAACAGTCTAAAGCACAACTCTACCTCTGCCTTGGTGGGAAGTATATTCCATGATCCAAGTGCACGTGACCGAGTTGCAAATGGTACAGTAGTTGCCGGTGACAAACCTCCTCCAGCAACTGTTGCAGCAGCAAGATCCTCGGCAGCATATGCGGCAGGTGAGAAGGCTGGACCAAACATTATTATTAATGCAAGTATAATCGACGAAGTGCCAATAACTAATGATCGTTTCGATTTTCTTTGGAATAAATTGTTCATGAATCTTCTTGCTCTTCTTTTGATGATTGATGGGAGTGATAGTAGTATTGATGGTTGAGAGATATGACGTGCTTCGATATATGTAGATGTTAATCGAGTGTTGGATTGGGAGTTATATCTACCATCGACACGTTTTGCAATACTCCTGCTACCTCTATGCAGTCTTTGTGATGATATTCTATATTGTGATGGAGTAGCAAGTTTTGTAAATGTTGGAGAGAGTCCCAACGCCTCATCTGATCGGAGGAGGATGACTGCTACCGTCGAGGCGAGTAATTGCAGTAATGATCTAACCATTGTATTGTATATTATCTGTATTGCAATAGGCTGGTTCACTCAATGATATGAGAAGGAGATGTGTTATTATCAATTATCTCTCTGTTTGATTTATGAACATATGATGTGTAAGTGACCGACAAGCTGCTTGTATTATTGCAATATTGTTTGACTGTGTATTCGGTGTCCTTCTTCTCCGACTAATAATATCGTAGAATTAGTATAACTCGAACGGATGAATCTAGTGGATCACGACAAAGGGGAGTAGAGATGATGTTTTCTTTGGTGTAACAATTTTGGCCAGTGATGTTGATGATTTGACTATTATTAGTTGTGTGCTATATACCTCGACTTTAGAATCGTTGATTAAATCAAGAGATGAAATTAAATGGAAAAGAACAATATCAATCGGTTGCTGTTGCATCTATTGCATCCAAATCCGGACCGCGTTGAAGTTATTATGATACCTATCATCATCATACAGCAGCCTAAAAATTATTCGTCAACTCCGAAAAATGAATCTCCAGGTATTTTTTTGCTAAATTAGCAAGCAGATGGCAGAAAGTTATTGCAGATGGCGAGTGTCTTTTAGGAAAGAATCATTTGAGTTAATTGCATGCTGATGATAGGGTAAGGGGTGTGGCCAGCGGCGGCATGCGCGGCATTCAACTAATATATTACTTGAAGTATCACTTGTCCCTCTCATAAGATTGATTTCCGCGTAGATAGGGGAGAAGATAAAACGACATATCTATAATCATTACAATTATTTACTGAACCAATCCATCAACTAAAATCATACCACTCATCATACTACTACAACCTGTTGGGCAACAGTGAGCTTTGGGTTACTATTTGTTTAGAACATACATCTATTGCAGCTATACGCCAGAGTTTGTAGTACTATACTATTGCAATAAACAAAACAAACAATCATGACACTAACAGAATCATGGCATTCACTCCGTCGTCGAGCATCAACGGCAAACTTTGCTACTCGACGTGCATCGATATTCCAATCCAACCCAACAACAACATCATCATCGTTGAAAAACATGGGCGTAACATCTTTAACAGAAGCATACTTTGTATTCGGATTAGGATTATTATTATCATTAAATTCTGGATATATCAATGGACTATGTTTAAGTGGTTTATTAACCGAGAATGGTTCAATTAAACAAGGTGTTTCGGCATTTACAGGGACGTATACCAAATCAGGATTGGCACTAGCATCTGGGGATGCAAAGTTGTTTGGTTTTGAGTTTACTTTGATTCTAGCATTTATAGCTGGAGCAACTGTTGCGGGGATGATGAATCCTAAAGCTATACCACACAAGTTGGTACCAAGTTATGGTCCAACATTCTTGTTGGGAGCTTTATGTATGAGTAAGTTTAAATATGTTTATGTGCATATCATGTACACTTTTTTCATGTACATATGTGTGCATATCATGTGTACTTTTTATGTCATGTGCTTATGATGTGTATGTAATACTATGCAACGACATTCTAATCCAAATAATCTTCTCACCTTCTCATTACAAACACAGTCGCTGCCAGTATTGCAGCAGTATTGAATCCTGATCATCGTACATTGTATTACTTTGCTGCGGCTGCCAATGGTATCCAAAACGGAATGACTAGTACCTATTCTGCCAACTTGATCCGTACTACACATTTAACTGGAACTTCCACTGATATTGGATTGATAATTGGACAAATGATTAGAGGAAACATGAAGAATCTGTGGAAGTTTAAGGTACTAGTCGGCTTGGCAACATCCTTTTGGTTGGGTAGTTTACTATCCTTCTATTCTGCAACAGCCTTCTTATCAAATTCGCTATGGTTTAGCGCGGCTCTATATTTACTAATCGGACTGACACATATTACCTTCGTTGTACTAACACAAAAGGTTGGTTTCTTCCAAGCATGCTTTGGTACATACAAGTGGAAAGGTGTCTTGGAGAGCATGGCTGCATCGATGACTGAGAGTGGTGATAAATCGATAGCGCTTAAAGCCATGACACATTCACAGATTGATCATGTCTTTGATGAGATTGATAATGACGGCTCAGGAACGATTGATGCCACTGAGTTGATGCAAGCGCTTAATAAAATGGGCATGAAGTTGACAAGGCAAAATGTCGAGGCTATGATGCGAGTGGTCGATGATAATGGTGATGGAGTTATTGACCGAGAAGAGTTTCATACTCTTGTTAGAATGTCAACGCTTAGAGCAGAGCATAAACGAGAGAAGAGAGAACGCAGAAAAGAATCAGTTGTCAAGATTAAGCAGTCTTTCATTGCTGGTGCATCAGTTCTTAGTACCAAGCCACCAACAATGGCCGACTTGTCAATGAGGAGTGGCAAGTCTTCAGAGGATTCCGTACCTGACGCAGAACACTCGGCACTTCCTCGTACATATGACGAGGCTCTACCAAAAGAAGGTGCTTGTGATGGCCGTGCCATTATCGTTACTGAGACCGAAAGTCCATTTCGAATTGTTGGCGTGAATAAACCATGGGAAGATTTGTGTGGCTATAAGGCAAAAGAAGCACTCCAAAAGTCCATGAGTGATTTGATTCAGGGCCCTGATACTAATCGAGATGGTCTCAAAGATGCCATGAACAAACTTGTGCATGATGGGACAACAAGTGTTGAGGTTGATACCGTCAACTACCGAAAAGATAAATCAACGTTCAAGAATCATCTAGTTATGGGACCGCTCTACGATGAATCAGAAGATGACGATGGTATTGATGTAGAGAAGGGTAGTAGAAAGGCTGCGTATTATGTAGGCATATTGACAAACATTGGCGAGCTTACACAATGCCTAACTATGGATAAAGGAGAAGATGGAGATTTTGAAGAGAAGATGGATGATAGCTTTGTTGAGAATGAAGCCTAAAATGTCACGTGTGTGTTAGAGATGAACAGTATAAGTAAGTTTTAGTATATGTATTGTAGGGATCAACTAGGAGGAGTAAAATAAGGTTGCTATCCAAATTATGCACCATTTGATGAAGACTCTTCTTAATCTCTGGCCAATATGCGATATGATCGTATATGTTGTAAGAGGTGATGTCTTCTATTAGAGCACAATCAATAGTTTGATTGGTGGCTGCCATTGACGCGGTATCCTACCCCTTCTGATTGAGTTCATGTTTGCAACTGTTTGTGTGGTGTCATGATCTACCTCTGTAGATAATTAATCCGATCAGTCTGATTGGTAAACATTAGGTTATTTAGTTATTTGCAAGGTTGTTTGCCCAGATCTACCTCCAAAGATAACCATCAGACTATAAGTTAGTTGACCTTAAGTTATAAGTAGACGAATAAGCACTGAGTTGATGTATTCTATAAATACAATGAGATATACCACCACCAAATCATTGTTGAGCGTCTATGCGGCTGCATTTAGCTCTCATTCAAGTGCTTTTGTACCATCACATTATCATGCTGCACGTAATGCTCGTACTACATTACCAATACCACATTCACATACACATAATACGAAATTACCTATACAACATCAGCAATCTCGACTATTCTTCTCCAAAAGAGATGATGATGATTGGTCGACTTTCAAGAAAGCTGGATCTAATCTTTTAAAGAAGGGTGCAAACAAAATGAAATCTATAATACCATTTGGTAAATCGAAAGAAAAACAAGCTGCAATTAGAAAGAAGGAACGTAAAGAACAAATCACTGGCCCACTGAACGAGATGCTAAAAGGTGCTCCCTTGCCTATCCGACTTATGGGAAAGATGGTATCACCACTGTTGGCAAAGGCAGCAGAGGAAATAGCCGAACAAACTGCAGATATGCAAGAGATGTGGGAGGATGCGCGTATGAGATTAATTAACTCTTCAGAAGTAGCTGATATTTGTGGAGATCAATTGCAAATATCACAACCCTTTTCACAGAGTCAATCAACTACGGTAATCAATGGACAGAGATCTGCACGAGTACAATCGAGCTTTCAAGTAGTCGGACCTAAGGCCAGTGGCGTAGCCACGCTTGAATCAGTCAACGGCGAGATTCGTACATTAAATGTTAATGTTAGTGGTCGAATTATAAATGTCGGATCGATCGGTGCAGGCGGGGGGCGGTCGATATACGGAAGTAAGTCATCAAGTACATCAAAGAGGGTTGATGACGACAATATCATAGAGGCTGAGATCATTGAGAAGAAATAAACTAACCATTCCTTAGACTTAAATAAACAACGAGATCTTATGGACTTTGTTTGGCCTACTCTTTCTTCTCCTCACTCTCTGCCTTGTCTTCGGCCTTCTCGCTCTCTGCCTTGTCGTCTATGATTTGACAAATTTGTACGTCTTCTCCATCCTTCTTCTCCTCTTCTGGACTCTGATTAGAACCAGCAGCTTTTGCCCTCTTAGCTCTGCAATTCTCGCAGTCACAGTTTGTATCCACAATGCCCATTTCAACTTTGATCTGTAGTAAAGAGCAAACCATGCATGCATGTATATTATGGATTGAGAAGTTTGTCGAGACATATCATATGCACAGTATCTTGATATATTACTTACCTTCTGCCACGGTGTAATCTCATTCTTAGTACGAGCAAGATTTCCTCTATTCAAGATGACAACCTTTTGGTTTCCTGTTTCATGCCAGGATGGTAAATATTCAATGGCATGATCCTGGAGTGGTTTCATTGAAGCCCATTCTTCTGGTGGCTTGGTGAAGAGATCTTTATAACCTAGATGTCCCATAATCGTCTTGAGCTCTTGGTCGTTCTTGAGTTTCGCTAAGAGCTCGGGTGAGTACTTGCCACTGATAACTGATTTACCAATACCTCCAGATCTGGGCTTGTAAGATCCCATTCGTTCAATTTCTGCCTGCTCATCGCAACAGCGTTCAATACGTTCACTAAAGAATGTGTCCATTCGTTTAATTTCTAGTGTAAACTGTATGACGCGTTTCATAACCTTTGTTGGGTCACGAACAATATCCTCGTATCGAATGAGAAGGATGGGAACATCCTGATTTAACCAAAACTCATGGAATACCTTCCAAACACGAATTTCTTTCATCACATACTCCTCAAAGATCTTCTTCGTCTTCTCACGTACTTCATCTGAGAGTGAGTTAGTGTGGGTGCCAGTCATCATTAAATTGAAGAATGACTCAAGTGCATCAAAGGGATTACGAACAAGTAATACAACTCTTGATGCACGGAAAGCAGGACTTCCCTGTCGTTCAGGGAAGTGAGTCTTGACAAATTGAACCATATTCGTACCCACTGCCATCTCTCCCACAAGATCGTGCTTGGCTAAACCTCCCTGCATATCACTTCCGGTTACTCGAAGTGTTGTATGCTCGTACAAGGTACGCATCAAACTGTTACCACTACGAGGATAGGACGCCAATATTCCAACAGCTCGAGGACATGGAGAGAAAAGGAGTAGTTCATCCTTCGTCGGGATGGGATCCCAGGGGATGGGTTCTCCGTAGTTCTTAAGATTGCCAACCTCGAGTAATTCTTTCCATTCCTTATCAGCCATTTCTTGAATTGTCATATTCTTCCTGTAGATACGAGCTGCAGTGGCCTTATCCTTGGCTTCCTGATCATGTTCTGCCAGCTCCTCCGTGAACATGTGTGCAATTCCACGCATGGGGTCCAATTCATCATCATCGCCTTTATTCACTTTACTCATCATTTCAGATGTCTTGTCAGCAATCTTCTTGCGCTGTGCTCTTTTGAAATTTAGGATCCTTTGGTAGAGACGTCGGGTGTTTAGACGGTCAAGAAGAGTGTGGGCATCAGTACGTGCAAATAGTGGTGGTAGAATTTCCTTTGGCTCCTCCTCTGGCTCATCTTTAGTTTCTCCTTCTTCTGTATCTTCATCAACTTTTTCATCCTTCACTTCACTATCTTCTCCTTCCTTCTTGTCACTATCAGCAGTTGCATCCTCTTTCTTGTCACTGTCGTTATCGGCAGTTGTATCCTCTTTCTTATCATCTAATGCCATATTGCCAACTTCTTTGGTTACTTCGTCCGCCTTATCATCATCCTTCTTCTCCTCCTTTTCCAATGTACCGGTATCTTCTTTCATCTCATTTTCTGGGGTAACATTCTCGGCAGCAGAATCTGCGCCTTTCTCCTCTGCTGATACCTCATCCTTATCCTTCTTTTCCTCATCTTCTTTGGCCTCTTCCTCAGCTTTCTTCTTCTTCTTCTGATCTTCTTCTTCCCATTTCTTCTTAGCTTCATCGTATCCATCAGGCTTGGTCATACCCACGGAACCATTGGAATACATTTGATATAATATATTGGTTAGTTGATTAATCTCATTAGTTAAATGAGTAATAACATTTTCATCCCTTCCTAAATCCTTATTATCTTGTTCCTGCTTTAATCTAGTCTTCTTCATATTGATGACATTATTGATATTAGTTTGACGATCAACATTTGCTTTGGTTAGTACACCTGTTAATTCTTTAATTTCTTTCGTTAACTTTTCAATAACTTTTGTATCAGGTTCATCCTTGGCTTGTTCTTGTTTGAGGAAATTCTCCTTGTTCATTCTGAGATTGGTCATTTGTTGCTGTTATTTGGTGTTGAAGTTAGATTTGTCCGTATGATATGCACAAATATTATGATAAAATTGTATGTGAGATAAGTTCAAACTTGTATACATTACAAAAACATAAGATAACTGCACACACATATATACATTGCACATAAACGCATAAGGTGTATGAATATAATATACGGGACTATTACCCACACACATACGCATTGGTTAATGCATACGAATGCACCTTCGCAAATTCCAACACAAATAACTTTAACTTACCCTCATCTGCTCCTTTCTATTCATATAATTATCCATAGGCCAACCCATTGTCATGAAAACATTCTTCCGACTTTGTTCATCCAAATAACTAAAGCACTTTAATACCAAATGATTCTTAAGTTGTGTTAATCGAAGTTGTGCTTGTTGTTTTTGCCAAGCAGCTTGTTGAGCAGCTTGGCGTTGTTTTGCTTCTTGTGATTGTAATTTTTGTTGTCCTCGGCCACGACCTTGTTGATTACCTCTTCCGCCTCGGCCTTGGTTGGATCTGCCGCGGCCACGTCCGCCTCTTCCACCTCCTCGTACTGGATGAGGCATATCAGTACTGTTTGTAACTATTATTTGAAAAATATAGGGTGCACCAACTTTGTATATGTAACGTATAGAACGGAGTTAAATGATAGCGACAATTTTACTACTATTGCAAACTACTTCTCACGACCTATTTATTAGAGCGTATGTAGCTGCTTTCTTCAAGTTTAAACGTATTGTACTACGCCTATATTGATAACTAATAACTACATACAACAAATAACAAACGTCTCTTCATGGCAATTTTATTTCCTCTAAACCATGTAATCGGCATCGAAAACGCGGAGCAAATATTATGGTGTATAGAATCTATATAGAGATGACAGTAGTATTGGTATACTGGCCTACAGTGCAACATAAATACTTAATAGCTGCTTTTTGAATGGTGTTGTGCATGTGATTATGTGATACCGGGGAAGCCCGCTGGCCCCCGAGAGTTATTAAATTAAGAGTAAGTATATCGTATCATCTATTGAGATCGTTTTATTAGGTATATATTGCAAAGATATTGTTATTGTTATGAATAAAGGAGATGGTATATCACCCGTGAGGGTATCAAAACTGAAGAAACGCCGACGAGGTGGCAGAGAAAGTACGGGTAGTAGCAATACTTGTGGACTACAAAATCTCGGTTCATCTCCAAAGCAAAATCGACAAAGTAATGTAGTTACTACTGCAGCTGTTAGTGGTATATCCACATCTCGTGGTGATGGTTATTTCAAAGAAAATCTATTGAATGGTAACCCTGACTTATCTAGTAGACAGTCTATGCCGTCTATGCAAGGTGATGGTGATAATATTAATATTGATAAAAATGACGGTGCATGTTATGATGTGCATCAATCTACTAAAACTGATGGAATGAAAGATGTATCATCATTATCACCTACAAATTATAAATCAACTCTCGGTTTTATAGATGATATGGATCAATCTAAGCTTATATCTGCTCTACCATCCATGCTTGGTATTGACAGTGATAAGTACAAATCAAACTCAAAAGACTTTAAACATTGTCTAGAGAGGTCAATTGAATATACTAACCTCAACAATAGCAGTAACACAGTAAATAACAAAGATGTTGGAGTATATCATCCTTTGGTTGGTAGAATCGATCCGCATCCAACTAAAAGGTCAGCAAATATTACAATTGGTGCTGAGAAAGATAAGTTATCATTTGCTTTTCCTCGGTACACCAACTCGGAGAAGGATGTCAATAAAGAACTCGTAAATCCATACAATATATTTCAACATTTAAATCTTGTTCGAACATCAGAACATGGTTTAACCCTTCCTGCATCTTGGTATCAATTCCCTCAAACACAAACAAAAGCAAAATCATCTCTGTCAACTGTAATATTGGCAGCATCAGCGAATGAGAAAGTAGCTGCTAATACTAATATGGAACAAACGAAGAAACAACCAGTCATCGAAAAGACTACATCATTTGATGATGAAGAAGATGATGATGAAATGGACCTGTTCAATGTAGATGATACTACAACAAAGCATTATTTTCAACCTGATCATCAAAATGATACAACTCTTGCAGCCAAAAAACCTCCTCTGAAAGCACCTCCAGCTGGGGACAATGAAAAGTATAGCAGACAAAGGGAGCAACACCAGTCATATGTAATGGATAACAAACAAGCAGCACCGCTACCACTGCCCCCGATGAAATATCCAGGTAGAATAAGAATCATATCAAACAAAGGTGCCACAATAAGAGAGGTATTTGACATTGATAATTCAAATATAGTCCTTGGCAAGCTCCAAGCTGGTGATGAACGATACTTTATAGAAAAGAAGACATTACCACCACCGCCTATATCAATAGATGATAGTGATGAAGAGAGTGATGATGATGAATGTGTAGCTGTGGTACGATATAAGATTGCTTTGGAATCTGCAGACTTGACAAATTATGGGCAAGGGCAAAGTAATGAACCAATGGTTGGATGGATTAGTGACAGAGGTAGATTTGCTGATGAACCCTATCTGATATTGAAAGTGATTTGAAAGAATATGTACTATGATGTCTTTAACGCTAACGGATGTTACTTCACTTTGCTACAACAGCTAATATCTTTGGCTCTCACGCTTTCTCCTGGTAGGCAGTCACTGCACTCATATCCAGTGGTGTCGTATCTAGTAGCAGTGCATTAGAAACGATATCCTGTAAGCATGCACAATACCCTTGACCAAAAACAAATGCCCCCTGGCCACCATAGAAATCATTATAACGCTGGGCAATACTTTTCAACTTTCCATTTGGTACTATCTTATGCTTAGCAAACGAAGCAGATGCATAATACATCTTAGCATCAATCCACTTTACTAAACGACCATTGATAGAGACTGGATGGACAAATAGTATGTCGGGTGTAGGGCCACGCGCTCTGGTACCCTTCTTCATTTCTGACAATAGAATAGATTCGGTCAGGAAGTCTTCCCCCATGACAACCCGGGGCAGTGTAAGGAGAAACTTCTCAACAGCCTGTTCGAAGATAGTTGCAATCTCTTGTTGCCCAGCATTCGTTCCCATAGCTTGTGACTGATTGACAAGTTTCATACCCCCTGGGAATGTACGGAGCATCGTCCTTCGGAGACTCAAAGCCTGATATAGAGTCATGTTGTTTTCATCACATGCAGTTTGGATTTCTATGAGCCTATCCTTTGGCAAATCTCGTCCTCTTCCCCACTCGCCTTTCCGATGAAGTGTCTGTATCACTCTACTCTCACATCTTTTGGATGGAACTACCTTCTCACAGGGCCATTCGATAGTGATGGGTTCAGATTTAGTAGTTGATATACTCATCCTTTTATAGGGTAGTTGTGCACTAGATCTTTGCTGACTCTCTGAAAAATTCACATCAAGATGATCTTCAACCACTTTAAAAACTCAGTACTTTGTAATGTGCCCATTACTAGCAAACAGAGGTGTTGTCGTTCCCTTCTCGTAGGAGTCGTTGTGTTGTACTGAAACCTAAAACTTTGTCAGTATCTGGAAAGACTGGATCAATTGGAAGTAAACACGACAGTGTACTTCCGATTCCAAAAATATCACTGAATTCAAGCGGCGGATCGTCTGGTTCATATTCATTCTCACCACCATACTTTCTCTTTAATCTATCAATCGTACCACTGCCTGTCATTACACCAAATGTGACATTTGCCAACATACTTGATGTGAACATTATACTACCAGTACAAATTAATGTCATGACTCGTACTAACTGTATTAAAACACCATTAAATTCACAACTTTCTTCTCGACAAAAGAAGTAATTGGATGCAAATATAATGAGAGAGAATGCACTTCCAATCCAAGTATAGCATAGGAACAGTATGAATGACTTTAAATTTCCAGCGCCCACACAGTTATTCATCCAAGGACAGTGATGGTCCATCCTACTAACACATCGGTTACATATCCTACAATGATGTGATCCTGGTGGCTTATAACTTTGGCAATTTCGACACATGACGTGCTCCTCGTGTTGCCTAGCAGCTGAATCTATCGGTACTGCGCTTTGAGGTACTGCACCTGGATCAGTAAACATCGTCTTCGCATGACTTGCTAATGCCAGCGCACATATTGTACAATAAAAATATGCCAATGTATGTGAAATGTTTTTTGTCTGTGCTAATAGCGTGATTGTCAATCCTGAATAGATAATCAATATCCATACAATGATAGCCATTGAAATACCCGGTCCATCATGAGTATTTAACCATATCCCATTCCCTTCTTCGGTACCGAATGTACACGAGCTGCTGTAATCGTTTGTATCGTCATAATAATATTCAGCTTTAAGATTCTCATCAATATGTAATGTATTAGTGTAATATGTGGCTGTAACTGCACCATCAAAATCGTCATTTACACTTTTACCAGGAGACGATGTTCCTACTGGTATTGGAGTTGTACCAGTTGAGCGTCCGATACGTGATATAGATTTAATACTTGTTAATTTTGGTCTTCCTTTATCATACTTGTTATCATCCAAATTGCCCACGTCATTATGATGTATCTGTGACTGTGGTATACCTCCGGTAGCACGCCGACGTGTTGTTCCTCCATTGTATTGTTGTGGTAGTAGTCTCTCGTATTCTTGATGTGAAGAAGGTGCACCATAATAATCATTAGAATCTTGCATCATCTTGTGGTATCCTTACCTCAACGACCTACCAATTTATATTTGCAATCTTCTTTTGGTATGTTTATATCAATAAGAATTAGTAAATATCCACCAAAATATAACCAATATAATACCAATAGTAACTGATAAACAACAACAGATACAACAGAAAGAATGTACTGTTTTATTGCTTTCGTTTATCTCTTGTCTTCTACTGCTTGTATCTATCTCCTCGGCTGTCAAATTATTATTGTCACTTTCTTCTTCGGCTGCTTGGACCATTATTACTTGCGGCCCGCCGATACTATCCAGTACAACATACCTACAACTCAACTCAACTCTCAATTCTAAATTTTCACTCGCTCCGCCCTCCCGTCAATGAGTACCACCAATTGAAACATATCTAATTCAGATCGACAGTACACATGCCTATCTCTTTCCTATAATATCTACGTCCCCACTGATTATAAGTTGAACTGGATGTAACTATATTTATACAATCTATGGACTGAGTAATGAAATCTCTTATCATAAACTCTATCGTACTCTCATAAAATTTTCAACACTAAAGAATATCGGCGGCTACCTATGATAATCAATAACACATTATAGTAGTATTCTTTATTCGGTCGCCGGTGTAATTCTTTCAGTGTTAGTTATCTAGTTTAGGTTTATTTGTTGGGTGATTCTTGCAACTTGCAACAAAGAAAATAAACCTGTTAGTTATCAGTAAATTTAGCTACTAACTCTCTTGCGTGGATAAACCTGTTACCATAGTACCTACGATTATAATGCTACCCATCTACAAGAGATCAATGTTCTTGCTATTCTCTACTGCATCGGCTTTTCAACCAATATCAAACTCAATCACGGTCACGTTTTCCCGATCAACCATTAGAAATATCTCACAACTCAAGATGACTAAAGTTCAACACTTTCCCGAGTTGGTAGTATTCGATTTAGATGCCTGCTTCTGGGATCAGGAAATGTACACATTATCCCAGATTCCTAATGAATCCAATGTTGTAAAAGGTGACTTACATGGTAGAGGTGAAGGAGTTGTCGGAGTAATGTCTGGACGATCAAAGATTAGTCTACATAAAGGCAGTTTGGTTGCATTACAAGCACATTATGATAATAAATATCCCAATACAAAAGTATGTTTTGCATCTTCGGCGGATACACCACTAGCAGAAAAGATTGGTAGAGCATCATTAAAGATGTTAGAAGTAGTGCCTGGTGTAACTGTTTGGGATTTGGTGGTAGGAAGAGATTGGGATGGTGAAGATATTAACCAAATTGGGAGACAACCTCCATTGAGTGCTAATAAAAGTGCTACCCATTTTCCTATATTGAGAGAGTTAACAAGAGTACGATATGATCGAATGTTATTCTTTGATGGTAAGTTCTTGTTGTTGTGTTGAGCATATGATGTGTATCTCTTATGTACATATGTATCTCTTTTGTGCATATGATGTGTGTTATTACAATGTATACTGGCTCGTGCTCTAACGATGACAAAACTATATCATATTTAGATTGTCAATGGGGTGGTAAGTAATGTGATGTATATTTTGTGTATAGATATGGATATGTATTCAAAATATCACTGAAACTTTTACCCCTTCTTCAAAACAATAGACCATTGTGGACAAGTCGAATCGAGGTGTAAGGAAAAAGAAACTGGCAATGGACCTGTCACGGTTCGCACGCCGTATGGTCTCGGTGTAGAAGAATGGGCGGAAGGGCTTGAGAAATATGCAAAGACTTATCAGAATGTGGATGGAGTTGATAACTATGACATCAAGAAATGAGAGATAGACTAGTACTCTAAGCTTAAGATTCGACATAGAACAAAAGCTTTACTGTCTAGTGTGTACTAAGTATGCTTTTAGGTCTAATATTTCTTGAATGAGCTCTTTGAAGAGCTACTCATCTTCGCCAAAGCTTCTGCCCTTTGCTTCTTCAGCTCCTCAAGTTCTGCCTTCATTCGTTCACTCTCTGATGCATATGTACTGCTACTCTTTGCAACCTTCTTCTCCTTACCTGCCTTCTTGAATGCTGCGAAAGGATCTGGGAGGTTTCGTCTCAAGTGTTCGGGAACATTGACTGTCGCTCTCTTCTTCTTCGCGTCTATATCATCTTGTGTCGGTTCATCAAAAGTCCTCTTTTTGAAATTGATGAAGCCATTAGCCTTTCCACCTTGGCCTTGACACTCGAGCTTTTCGTACTTGTTGAGTACAGAAGATGCTTTGACAAATCCACCTCCACCCTTCTTTGGCAATGGAGCTGGCATCTCATCGGCTCTCGCACAATCTGTAATACCTAATCCCGAGTCTCCACCAAAAAAGTCATCTTCCGATCCGTAGGCATTATCATCAAGGCTCTCCTCGTCATCCAATGGGTTGTGATGATACTTCTTTCCTTCATTTCGGTGTTTGTTCCCGGCACTTATCAAGCGATGAGAGTTTACAACAGACGACATGCATTCTGCTGCCTGAATATCTCTCTCGACCTTCTTTGGGTTGATGCAGAAGTCACAAGTCTTGTTGCAAACTACAGAAGCGTCAATCTGTTCTCCAAAGTGGTCTAGCACAAATTTTCTCTTGCATTTCGGTTGAGTGCAGTAATTCACCATGCCTTCGAGCTCGACAATACTATGATCGACTGCTTGTGAAGAAGTGTTCTTGCCCTTCTTCTTTGCTGCCTTTTCGGCATTCATTTTAAGCAACCAACTGAATTTCTCGGCATCTTCCTTAGAATAGTAAAGAACCGATATCGCCGGCTTGCCATCTCTTCCTCCTCTACCGCTCTCTTGGTAGAACCCATCGAGTGACTTTGCCATCGTCCAATGAATAACATATCTAACGTGTGGCAAGTCAATCCCCATGCCGAAGGCAACTGTAGCCACAGCTATTTTACACTCGCCCGATGTCCACTTTCGTTGAGTGGAATCTCTTTCTGCATCCTTCAAACCTGCATGATATGGCAAACAGTTCAGACCAGTTGCCTTGGATATCTGTTTGGCAAGTGAATGACAGTCATCTCGCTTGTGTACATAAACTATACCACTGCACGGTTGATTTTGATGACGTTGGTGTTGATCTTTAACGACTGAGATTAGATCACTAATAGCACCCTCTCCACCATTTGTTGCATTCAAACTATCTTTAAACCTTACTTCATACGATATATTTGATCGATTAAACGATCCCATGACACAGGGAACGCTTTTATCCAATTGTAATATCTCACGAATGTCTAGAACAACTTTAGACGTGGCTGTCCCCGTCAAGGCCATTATCGGTACATTAGGGAAGGCAGTACGAATCCAAGTAAGCTTTCTATAAGCAGGACGGAAGTCATGGCCCCAAGAAGAGAGACAGTGTGCTTCGTCGATTGCAAACATGTGAAGGCGGTTTGATCGGTACAAATTGGTCAGAATAGTACGGAAGCGCTCCGTCTCTATTAGCTCTGGTGTTACATAAAGCAACTGTATCGGCGTTTTGGTATTAGCCTGTTGACTCTTCTTTGTTACCTTTTGCTTTCCTCCATCAGCATTCAGTCGATTCAATATCTCCTGCTTAGTCTTTGCACTTTGGCTAGAGCTGGAAGAATGCGTTATACCAGTTTATGATGATAAAAGAGAGACGATTGAAACTTCTGTTAGTATATGTCAGTTGCAAAGGCAATCAAATAAAGACAACCCAAGTTCAAATGAAGTTTCAGATCAGTGAGACTTCACATTGAAACCTTGAATTCGCAGATAAAACAATACAAACGCGGACTTTCCTGAGACAAGCTGCGGTTCTGACTCCTAATCTATGTAAGTTGCTCACTTGATCCATCATTAATGCAATTAGAGGACATACACAAATGGTTACACTTGAATTCTCGGCACGTAGTTTGGTATTATCATTTATTCCCGATCCAACAAGAGCTGGTAATTGATAGCAGATTGACTTCCCGCCTCCTGTGGCCATGATAACAATCGAGCTCTTCTGTTGTAAAGCATTCTTTACCGCGGTTTCTTGTAGCGGTCGGAGTGAATTGTGTTTGAACGTCTGTTGTAATATACTATTAGCTCTTTCCATTAAACTCTCAGCTGATATATGTGGACGTTTTTGTTGATTATAAAAGTCTGTTAGACGAGATTCGCTACCACTAGCAGATGATGAAGATGGTTTACTACTATTGTTGTAATTCGCCTCATCATCACCAGAATTTACATTATCATCTATAACTGTTCGCTTCTTCTTCTTTTTCTTCAGCTTTGGTTCCTTCTTTTGCTTCACTTCAATACTGCTGCTCATTTTCTTATTACTATTTGTGTTATCATTCTTATTCAAAGGAACTTTCTTCCGTGGTGCGGGGTCTACAATGATATCATCATCATCACTATCATCCTTAACCCTTTCCCTTTTCCTACTACTAGCAATACTACCGCCGCCAGTAGAACTCTTTCTGTCTTTCTTTTTAGTATTGCTGTTTGTTAAATCAATGGTGCTATTACTTTCATCTTGTTTCAATGTAGACTCTGATGATTCGCCCTTGGATTTGGCACTCTCTTCTCTACGCCGACGTCTACTACGGTTAGACTCCATATCAGTACCACGTTTATTACTACCTCCATTTAATATAGTTTTATTGGATGCACCACCATTATTGGTTTTTGGTGATAATTTTGTGAGGTCAACTATTCCTACTCCTCCCTTGCGAGAAGCGCTACAAGCATGGCACCGTGTAGCATTGTCGTTTATGTTGGTATATGTACATTGCTCACAATCCCACGTCATTTTATACTATATAATATGTTAGATGCCCATACTTAATACTTGCTCTTACTCTAGAGGTATGCCTTTATTTTTTGCTGTGTTTACATTTTTGGGATGGGATGGGAGTCTTTGAAAAATAAATGAAAGAGAAACTTGTTGAATAGGAATTAAGGTACGGAAGATTGTTATTAGAGATGTTGTGCCTGTAGTTAGAAGAATTAGAGCTTCCTTATATGCTCTTTTATATAATCAACCGGTGATATTGCTCCGATCAGCTGACTAGATGTTTATCTCAAGTCTAATGTAAAAGACAATTGTTGTGGAGTTGTCTTCAACTCAACTTAAACTTACTCTTTTTACTATTTTAGTGGAACCATATCCATAAAACAATAACTGGTCTACATCCGCACATCTACTTTTCCCCAACCTGCAACAGTGTGTAATTAAACTTAACTCCTTCGTCCCCAATATCTCTTTCAACTATATATATACTTCAAAACTAAAACATGAAACTAAAGCACAGAAAGTGACTCAAACTTGAGCATTTGGTGCTGGGGGCTCTGCACCGGCCTCTTCTTGTGGTACTACAGGTGGTAATGGTAGTACAGGTGCCCCAACAGGTACTTGAGGTACTGCAATAGCATTCAGAGCAGCTGCAGTGGCGGCTGTGTCGGCAACGTTGGCAACTTCAGCGGCTTGATTGGTTTTATTTCCAGAGTACCTCTTTGCCTGCTTATTACGGCAATTTTCACACTTTGAGGAGTAACCCTGATGTTTAACGAGAAAGATAGAGAGTTGATATGTATTAGAAAAGAGATATACCAGAGGGAAAGCAAAATAGCTTAGTGTGCATATGTATTTCATATTGTGCACATCATGTGCACATTTTACATCATATGAACACACATACCTTAACTCCAAACATAACCCACTTCTTAAAGTTCTTACAACCCTTACACCACTTGATATTCATACCACTAGGGTTAACAACCCAAATGGCAACATCACAATTGTTACAAACACCCTTATTCTGCTTGGGAATGTTAAATTCCGAACTCTCACACATTACACACTTATTCTGGAAGATGCGCGTTTAGCGGTTGACGAAGATGAAGAGAGACGATAGTAACTCAAGTTAGTGCATACGGCTTGCAAAGGCAATCAAATGAAGATACATGAAGATCAAATGAAGCACTCAAATCATCAAGACTACATATGGAACACATGAATTCATAAGATAAAACAATACTAACGCGGACTTTCGTAATACCTAGCAGTTGGGAAGTTAACCAATTGACTAAAGGCGGGAATTTCCATACCAGGCGTAGTATCATGCTCGCAACGGGGAGGTAATGGAGGTGTCATCTTCATACAAGGTACGGGCATAGTATTGTTGGTATTAATTGGCTTCTGTTTCGATGCCTCACGCTCGGCCTTTGTCATACGTTGGCCGTCACTTTGTGCCATACCACCACCAGTGGCCATATCCATAGCATTGGATAGATGTTCAGAACGAGTACCCACTTCCGACCGTGCCAACATTTGTAATTCAAGTGCACGTGAGAAACACTCATCTGAATTCATGCCACGAAGATGGCCACGAATTTGGGTCAGTAGTGCATTCCATTCCTCGTTACCGGCGGCCTTTGATTTCTTGGCAGCAGGTGCAGCAGCAGCAGTCTCAGCTGGACGTTTAAAGGTTTCAGCAGCATTGGCGAGAGTACCCATTGCTGATGGATCATGAGGTGGAGGGAGAACAGGAACTTCAACTTGTGGGGCTGCTTCTTCACTCATCTTTTTTCGTAGCTTCTTCTTGTGTAGATTAAATTAAATTATTATGGTAGGCGTTATATTAGAAGATTAATAGGAGATAATTACAAACAAAAGAGACGAATTTGTTTGCTTATATACTTATGATTTTGTTGATATGAATGGCGATTAGGCGATTAATGAGCGAGAATGAAGTTGTTACAATGAATAGTATGTCCCAATTACACTATTAAAGACTCCCAATGAGAAGACATATGTCTGCAGGAATAAAGTAAGAACAACCGTCGACCTACTCACACAGTACACATGCCGGCAGAGACTACTAATATTGCAGATCATACTTAGTAGTGAAACATGAAGTAATCATACATAAGTAGTAGTATGATATGTTTCTAATATAGAAGTCTAAGTTCACCGGTCGAGCAAGTCATAATTTTGCAACTGAACACAACACACAACGACAACATCAATACATCTTCAGATGAACTCCATCCCTACCATTGATATATCCCCTCTCATTCATCTAAATGAGAGGACTTGCAATAATACCTCTACCATTGATGATGATCAACTCAAGGATACTATAAGACAAATCAAACATGCCTGTACAACAGTTGGTTTTTTTGCAATTATAAACCACAATATATCCAATGATAGCATTGTATTCGCATGGGATACATCCACCCAATTCTTTGATTGTGATACATCCATCAAGGAATCAGTGCCCATGACTGCAACATATCCATATGGATATGAAAACTTTGAATCTCTTGGTATAGAAAGATCTGTATCATCAACTACTTCTTCTGATAATCTACTTGTGGATTCCAAAGAAACATTTTCAATCGGTCCATCCAACTCGGAACTCTCGGGTATGCCACCTAGACAATTTCCAAGTAAACCCACCACGCTTGAAGCAGCATTAACACAATATTTTAATGATATGGAGAAGTTGGCACAAGTTCTATTTCGTGGATTGGCACTAGCGTTAGAATTGAATGAAGATTGGTTTTTACAGGATGGACGATTTACAAGTGAAGGACATCAGTCTGCACTACGGGTACTGAATTATCCAGCTCTTGAATACAATAAAGAGGAGGGAAAGGAGAAGGTTCATATCCGAGCTGGAGCGCATACCGACTATGGTGAGTGGTGATATTCTCTTTGTATTATATATTCAATTTATTATATGCTCATATCATATGTTCACATATCACAGGAGCAATGACTATACTAAAGAGCGGAGGTCCTGGACTACAGCTCAAGCTTGCAAATAATAATGATGGAACAAATAATATAACAACAGATGATTCGTCTTTGTGGATAGATGTGCCTCACTTGAAGAATAGTTTCATTATCAACCTCGGTGACCTGATGCAAAGATGGACAAACGATCGTTGGAAAAGTACACTCCATCGAGTGATTGCAGTATCAGATGATGATGATGATGAATCATCTGACGGATTTCATAGTGCTAGACGGCAGTCAATGGCATTCTTCGTTAATATGAATGGCAATGCGATCATTAAACCAATCGAATCATGTATCAACGAAGATCATCCATCGCAATATGGTGAAATAAAAGCCAGTGATTATCTAATCAATCGACATCGCCAGTCTATGAGTATTAACGAGTAAGAAGCACAAGTATGGGTTATTGTATTCAGAAGGGTAGTATCTTTTGAGTTATCAAATCAATAACTTTTACATCATCTATGGTTAAACAGATTATGTTGCTCAGAGTAGCTATTGACAAGCAGACAGTCTATAAACATCACACGAAAGCAGAAATTTATCAAACAATCCAACAATCTATCAAATTATCAACTACATTGCTTCTTCTACAAAATTATACACTCAAACAAGCATGGTATCGTACATATGAATTATCAAACAATCATGATAATACTACATTCAGCCACTTCTTATCAAGGCTCCTGCTCAGCAACAACAGCTTGTTCGCCACCATTGATACGGCGTCGAAGCATGGAATTATCCTGTTCTAGATCTCGGTCACCGCCGCCACCTAATGCTTCGGCCCAACCAGACACATCAACTTCTGGATCTTCTTCGTCGGCAGCTTCGTCTCCGCCTCCTGTAAGTTGGAGCCATTTTCGTGCAAAGGCGTCTTTGTCATCTTCTGCTTCTGTATCCTCTCCTAAGGCTTCACCCCATGAGCTTACATCCACAATGGTATCTGATGGTGATGGGTCTGTACGAGCCTTGATGGGAGGGAAAATTTTAGTGGCACCGCCGCGCCAGTCCCAACTTGATGACCAACTACTACTACAAGACTTTCCACCCTTACCGCCACCGCCGGACTTGCCTGATTTGCCACAATAGGTGGGAGACTGAACATGAACAGGAGGGAAGAGAGATGTATACAGTAGGATGAGCATATATCATGATGTCATGATTGTGTCATATGCAAACGATACTACACATCAATGATGAATGGATCAACATATACTTACAAGAGTCGGGTACATCGTAGGATATAGTGTCGGGGAAAGCGTAGGGAACAGCGTGGGATGACTTGTGCTTTTAGACCCACTCTTGCCACTCTTTCCTGATGAACTGCTCCAAGGGTGATACCTAGAGGGCAGAAGATGACGATATGAGAACACCAAATGATTATATGTGTATTATAAATATTCCAATTCGATCAGCAAGGCCTTTAACTTACCACAAATCTCGATTATTGTAACCATCATTTCGAAGGGGCTTTGCACTACTCGTCACTTCCTCGGCAGGAGGAGTAATCAGCTCTGATTCGCCGAGGACGAGTCCAAGGCTCAATGCAACAACAAACAACAATAAGATGAAGTTGTTTTTCATTATACTACTATATGGTAAAGTCGACGATTGCAATTGCAACTATATGTATGTTCGGGTATACTATTCAATGCAAGCAGGGGAAACCTTAAAGTGGTGACGTCCTTCATATCGTGTTGCAACTACATAGCAACTTGTTCTACAGAATTTGCTAAGAAGAGGCTACAACATGAAAATGCAGACCTAATTGGCCTCATCAGCAGATAGATTGACTTCAATATATTCCCGAGGGAGTAGAATACGGCTTCCCCTGGCATTTATAAGCAACAATTCAAACTTGTGCTTTATAATTTGGCCAGTATATCGAGACAAAGAGCTGTTACATTCCGAAATTGCTTTTGAATAAGATAGTATGGGACAACTGTTTTGTCTGACATGATGATACAGGAGTCAATATTGACTGATATCTCTCAACATGCCAATTAAAGAGATATGCGATAGAATGTGTCCGAGGATACCGAGCCCCCACATAACGAATAGAAAAATCTTTGAGAGCAACAATATGATGAGATGGGCAGTAGCTGGTTGTTGTTCGATGCCAATGAATAAACAACCATTGCAATTCAATTAGGGAAATTCAGGATTAGCACATTAGCAACAAACATTACAATCTTGCGGTATACAGGATACCAATACATTAAATATTACAATGGTGCAGTATCTAACTCCAGCAACAAATGATATTGTCGATGTTATCAAACAGATTCCAGTATCAACGCAGAATGTGGAATGTACCCCAGATCTATCAACCACAGAAACAGATGCATTAGAACCAATCAATGATGCTGATTTAGGTTGTCTGTGTATCAAAAGTACATCATCATCTCTTGGGGGATTATGTGCTAGTAGTAACAATGTAGAAGAGATCATTCTATCCGTCGAGTCTAAACGTCAACTACAGGGTGATGAGCCCGAACCTCTTCCATTCACTACTGGTATATGTCCTAATACATGTGACCAAGACTTATGCACTTGTGCCGCTTCTACGGAAGAAGGGTTTCCTGATGCCCAGGATTGTGCTACTGAGCTCAATGCCGTGTGTGAAAGTGGTGGTACTAAGGACTGTTTTGATGCCGAAGTACTTCCTTTCTATGACAATACATATTGCACATTTAGTCAGTGTTGGTTGGATAATGGTACTTATGAGGATTGCTCGTGTCAATACTATGAGGACTATTGTACTTTGTACGAAGCATATGCAACCGATGCATATCCTGATGTAGTTGAAAAGTGTGACATTGCAGATTGCTGTACAAAGGCCAAGGAAAGTGAGGATAAGATTACATGTATGCCAAAGATCTTCGAGAGGATGCCAAGTGTAGCTCCGTCGGCGTTGAAAGTTGTTACTGAAGAGGTGAGTGGAATAGAAGGATAATTTGTCAGAAGATGTGCAATATATCTATGTGCATGTACAATACTATGTTTGAAACTCCTACTTCAGTACTGACCTCGTGTATATTATGATGTCACTCTTATCTCAGCCAACCCCTCCTCCAACAAGTGAGCCGACGGTTGCAGTTACTGAGAGTCCAACAAGCAAGGTAAGGTATTATCATAGAAGTTGTATGTGTATGAATATATATCTCAAAGTCTAATTTCCACAAAATGATTCATATCTAGCCAACAACGGTAGATCTAAGTGGCCTCAGTGATTTGTTCTCGAAGAATAGCGCAATGCCAACGAAATCACCGTCTGATAAGGTGAGAAAACAATAAGTGAAGTATCCTTTTGTTGTTCTCTATCCTCTTGCCTCACAGTCGAATGTCCATCTGTCTCTTGTATATGAAGCCAACAGTAGTGTTACCAGTAACTGAGAATCCTGTTGTCACCACAGGTTCGCCTACAGTTCAGATCATCACAACACCTCCAACCATTAATAAGGATACTGTGCAAGCTGATACAGCATCTCCAAGCATGCCAAGCTTCAGCTTCAATTTGCCGGTGAGTGAGAGTGAAGCAGAGCCTCCATCGTCTGTATTAAAAGATGATACCACAGAAGAGGATCCAGACGAGGACTTGGGTGGAAATGATGTAGATGAGAATGAGAGTGATTCAAGTGCGAGCAACACTGATAGCAATGGGGCTTCGGTCGGTATCTTAGGTTATGCTGGATTAGTTGCCATTGGGTGTGTACTCTTCCTTCTATAATAAATCTGCTAACGATGGGTGGTATTAAGTGAGACAAGAGGGGTCATGAAAGAGTGTGGGTATAGTGTGTAGAAAGAGAGAGAGAATAGTAGTGGGTATAGTTGTAGAAAGATAGTGTAGAGAATGGGATGGAGTGAAGTTGTGTTTTGTTTTTGTTGAATATAAAAGAAAAGAAAGTAAACTGGAGTGTTTATGATTGCATTGCTAAAGCACATATCATCCTTATAAATCCAAACATATCTTAATTCCGTGCCGTGTTAGATCACAATACCTTGAGCTTGGTAACCAGAATCCAGGTATCATATCTTACTGAGGATACCTTTTGCACGTACGATGCAGACCAGCTCAATTTAGTTACCATCAAGTGATATTACTTATGATAATGCTGGCCTATGGTTTAATGGATAGACATAGCTAGCCATACTGTAATTAATTAGTCTCTCGAATTGTGTATTTTATGCAATATGCAACCTTGAAGAGAAATGACATAGATATCGAGAGAAGAAAGAACGAAAATTCATAGAGAGCAATAATCAACACCACACACTCAATCTTTTACACGGAGTGGCGGAGAATGAAATATCTATTGCCAACGAAAAGACAATTCAAATAATAAATTGTAGATTGCTTATTTATATCAAAGTATATCTAGAGTATCATAATTCAAATAAGTCGATCATTGGAAAAATAATACGCCAACACATCATACCTACTAACAAACCAAAACATACAATATCCAAATTACAACATTTTATCACATTAGATCAATCTCACATATAATATGCAGTACCTAACTCCATTCACCGTAGGCGATAACATTGTTAACATTATCAAAGATATCGATACGCCATCGACGTTATCAAATGAGGAATGCAACCCATCAACCAATGAGGGAACAACAGAAGCTTTACAACCAATCGTTGATGCCGATGTAGGTTGCTTGTGTATCCCAAGTTCTTCGTCATCGCTTGGGGGGTTGTGTGCTAATGACAATGCTATTGCAGCCATTAAGAAGACTGCACGTCATTTGCAAAAGGATTTAGATACAGCAGAGGAGGTTGTCGTAGAGCCTGAACCCCTCCCATTCACAACTGGGATATGTCCTTCAACTTGTGATCAGGCATTGTGCACTTGTGCTGCTTCTACGGAGGAGGGATTTGCAGATGCTCAGGTAAGACAATGTAGTTGTAAGATTCTGCGTATATATTGATTCATATCATATGTGTTGTGTGTATTGTATGTATCTTCTACTCACCTCATTTATGTTTATTATTTTCTCCTCTCAGGATTGTGCTACTGAACTCAACGCCGTATGTGAAAGTGGTGGTACCAAGGACTGTTTTGATGCAGAAGTACTTCCATTCTATGACAACACATATTGTACATTCAGTAAGTGTTGGTTAGATAATGGTACATATGAGGATTGCTCGTGTCAATACTATGAGGACTACTGTACTTTGTACGAAGCATATGCAACCGATGCATATCCTGATGTAGTTGAAAAGTGTGATATTGCAGATTGCTGTAAGAAAGCAAAGGAGGTTGAGGATCAACAAGATTGTATGCCAAAGATCTTTGAGCTCAAGCCCAGTGTTGCTCCGTCCATCCTAACGGTGACTGATGAGGTAAGATTTCCTGCATGAATATTAATATGCACTTCTTTCTACTCATGTTTCATCTCACAATTGTGTTTTCTCTTTGATGTTGAGTAGCCAACCGTGTCACCGGTAACCCCAGAAGTGATGACAAGTTCTCCTACCGTACAGGTTACAACATTGGCACCTGTTGAGGACACCACGCAAGGCGTAACAACAATGCCTCCAGCTGTGATTCAAGAGGTAGAGGACGCTGCTGCCGAGGATTTAGACACTGATATCAATGACACTGAAGTTAGTGACACTGAAGTTGACATCCCTCAAGAAGAATCCACTGATGACTCAGACCCTGCCAACAACTCAGCGGGTGGCTCTTCAGCTGCGACAGGTGTAGATGAGAGTAATGAGAGCAATAACAGTGCTGTGAGAACCTTTGGTTGTGTTGGAGCGGCAGCAGTAGTTGGATGTGCATTCTTGTTAATATAAATTATATTATATGAAAGAGGAAGAAGAGTGGAGTACAGAGAAAGGAGGGAGATGTGAAGTACGTGGAGAATGTAGAAAAGATAGGAAAAAGATTAATGTGAATGTTTACGTTTGAAAAGTTGCTGTAGATGACGAGTAGTAACAGCTAGGTAACGAATCTATTTGATACTATTATTTGACTAGCAACGGAATGTTCCATACAAACCGTTCTATCAGGTAATAGGACTTCGCCTTTCCAAGATTTGAGACGCATAACACTGCATCATCAAACCCTCGCTCTAACTTTCATCCTCACTGTTCTCGACATCGGCATAAGAGACAGTGGTTGCACTACTTTTCCTGTTATGTCTTCCACTGCTTCTTTTTCCAACAATAACCTTTTTCGACTTGGGAACCCAGTCTTCTTCGTCACCAGCTACCTTGGCCTTTCTCTTACGCTTCTTCAATTTTCCAGGGCCACGCATGAAGAGTAAAGGGAAAGAGGGACATTGATGAATGGCTTCATAGATGTTGCTTAGACGGTTGATACTGTTCCTCTTTCTGACAGATCTAACAATCCCCTCTCCATATCCCTTACATCCAATCTCTTGTTGTACTATTTGGAGAAGCCGAGGCATCAACTCCAAGGGAACATCATCAAACACACGACGATCCTTGCCCAAGTCTTTGTTCATGAGACACAATGTGAGGACGACTTTGTAACGGATTTTCTGTCCTTCATTTTCTAGTGCATTGATATTATTCAACTCTCTTTCATATGTTCCACCGTAACTGCTACCAGCAATTACAATACTACACGTATGATTGGACTTATTTGCCACAGTGTCAAGGCTTGTTGTATCACAGAGAGCTTTGATCATCCCCTTTCTTCCTGTTTGAACTTTGAGGTTGTTGTGCTTCAAGTCGAGAGTCCGAAGGGTGGAGTTATTCTGCAGCGCGTCGGTGAACACAGGCACACATTTATCAGAAATTGCGTTGCTTCCGAAAGAGAGACGCTCGAGCGTTGAATTCTTCTTGAGTGATATCATGACTAACTCTGCTGCTCTTGTCGGCATGTCGTTTCCGCTCAGATCTAATTCAATCAGTGATGAATTAGTAGCCAAGTACTTAGCAATCAATCTGGCACAATTCATCCTTGATATATCGTTGTTACTTAGGTCAACGTATGTCAATGATGAATTCCCTTTCAAACTAGAAATCACTGATGCAAACACTCTTTCTTCGGTGTAGGCACCAAGATTGTTAGAACCAAGGCATATCTCCGCTAATGTAGAATTTTTTCGTAAGCACTGTTTTAATGCATATATGTTCTCATTGTAGTCTGCAAATCGTGTACCTTCCAAACTAAACACACTCATTTCATTCTTCTTTTGTAAGAAATTTGTCATAGTTGTAATCCCCTTTTCCTCCTCCATAATGAAACAATTAATTCCCTTACACCCATCGAGTATAATTTGGAGAGCTTCATTATTCTCACTCGTCAGACCAGTGTTAGTTAGATTGAGAAAAGAAAGTTCCGGATGATTCCGCATAGCCTTGGAAAGGAGTTTCGCACTACGATTGTCCCAATCCTCTTTACTTACTGTATACATGACAGTCCAATTTGGGCGGTCGTGAGGGCCAAACATATAATTATTGGATAGATTGAGGACGTTCAACGACTTATTCTTCTTCACAAATTCTGAAATACAATCGACGTCTCTTGAGTTTCGCACTACGATTGTCCCAATCCTCTTTACTTACTGTATACATGACAGTCCAATTTGGGCGGTCGTGAGGGCCAAACATATAATTATTGGATAGATTGAGGACGTTCAACGACTTATTCTTC
>Ga0214478_100011_pt1 | contig 68764 bp, 62 predicted proteins | sample M1_20Mar14CPVII9_2_FD_178001 | JGI IMG/M metagenome (GOLD analysis project Ga0214478, IMG submission 178001) | Marine eukaryotic communities from Monterey Bay, California, United States - M1_20Mar14CPVII9sort6BwellD7 | ecosystem: Environmental > Aquatic > Marine > Unclassified | place: USA... | reverse complement strand
GGCTATAAAAGTATGGAGGGATTTGCAATCATGCTGGGAATGTTCATTACTTTGTTATACACCTAACCAATGCCAATCATCTATGTAGCATCTGCATGCTGCTATACCTCAACTTGATGGCCAATCATGCCTCAAAGTTTGACGGAAATCGAGATTTTTTCCTCATTTGAGACACGAAATCTGCCATCATGGGGCTGTAAAAGTATGGTTGAGAGTGTTAGAAATATGCTGAGAATGTTACTGACCTTGCTATATATCTAGGCAATGCCGATCATCTACTATGTGGCTTAAAAGTATTGTAGAGAAATCTGCATATATGCTAAAAATATTTATCATTCTCTCATACACATATTCAATGAATAACTAGCAATATATATGCAACAGAGTAACTCAATACACCATACTTGATGGCCAAACATTCTCTGATGAGGTCTGAATTTTGATATTCTGAGGCAAGAAACCTGCCAACATGGGGCTGTGAAAGTATGATGGAGGGCTCTACAATCATGCTGGAAGTGTTCATCAACTTGTTATACACACATACAATGCCAAACAACCACTATTGCAGCACCTACATGATGCCATACCCCCACTTGATGGCCAAACATTGCCTGACCATTGGCAGAAAATCCAGATTTTTGCCTGATCTGAGGCATGAAACCTGCCAACAAGTGGCTGTAAAAGTATGATGGATGGACTTATAATCATGCTTGGAGTGTTCATCAACTTGTTATACACCCATACAATGCCAAACAACTACTATTGCAGCACCTACATGATGCCATACCCCCACTTGATGGCCAAACATTGCCTGACCATTGGCAGAAAATCCAGATTTTTGCCTGATCTGAGGCATGAAACCTGCCAACAAGTGGCTGTAAAAGTATGATGGATGGACTTATAATCATGCTTGGAGTATTCATCAACTTGTTATACACCAATACAATGCCAAACAACCACTATTGCAGCACCTACATGATGCCACACCACTATCGATTGGTAGTAGTAGGAGTTTAAAGTTATTACATCTCCCAAAAAAGTTTCGAGAGAGTGAATCTACAGAGATGGAAGAGTTTATTGACAGATATGATGATTACCTTGAAACATTTGGATATAAATGTTCAAAATGTGAACTGTTATGTAGTAGTACAGGATCCGAAAGCTGGATGTACCATAATATTGGTGTGGAATACGAAAGAGTACAAAACTATATGTGTTCTCATTGTCTAATGCGTTTCTGTTTTGACGAAGATTGTATTGAAGATGGCAACGTCATAGAATGGTGTCACAGATGTGAAAATCATTACTGCAAAGAATGTGTACCAAGTAATAATTGTGGAGGATGTGGTGAAGACGTATACTATTGCAACGAATGTGACGCATTAGAAAAAGTATGTGACGATGAAGATTGTGATGCAGATCTATGCAAGACGTGTACACTGGAGCGCACATGTAGGTATTGCAATCAAACGAGGTGTAGGCGTTGTTCAGCAATCTATACTTGTCATTATTATGATTGCAACAAAGTCATCTGTGGCGATTGTGTTGAGAGTAAGGGGGAGGGAGGACGATGCGATGAATGCGCTCTCAAGTTCTGTAGTTCTGAATGCCGATACTTGGAAAATAGTATGGACGATTGGGTAAATGCTTGTACTACTTGCACGAAGGAAAGTGCTAATAGCTTCCGCCGTAAGTATCAGGAGGGTCAAAAAGAGATCGAGGAGCTATCTCAGGGTATGGAGGACTTGTATAAGAAGTATATGAATGTAGACAAAGATAAAGAAGAATGAGAGGGGGGTGTTTGGAGAAGAGAGGCTCGTTCTTTTACATATCATATATGATTAGGGGATCCGGGTAACAGATAAACTCCTCTGGGGCATTTAGATTTATTATTATATAATAACATCCCGAACGTTCACATCGAAATATAATCTAATAATCAATGTAGTTGCTATCTTTGGTGGAAGCAGCATTATCTCTTTGTTCACTCTTGATATCACTTAGGTGTACTTGACGTGCACGTAAAGCATTTGCATAATCTTCTTTCGTTGCATGTTTATCCGCATATAATTCTTTAATTCCTGTCAAAGAGTCACCGTGTCCACTCTCAACTGCAATCATATAGTGTTTGATAGCTCTATCCATATTGCCTTTATTCTCCTCATCGAAACCTAGCTTGTACCTTGCCCCTATACAACCCCTCATGGCTGCCAGTTCCGTGTAATGGACAGCCTTCTTCGTGTCCGCTATCACCCCGATACCGCTGTAATAAGCAGTAGCGATGTTAAAATAAGACGTGGCACTACCATGTTCTCCTGCCGTATGCCAAAGTTCTAATGCCTTCGTATAATCTCGTGGAAATCCATAGGTACCTTCATAATAGTAATATCCTATATGGCAGAAAGCGCGGCAATCCCCAGCCTCCATTCGTTTGTTCAGCCTTTCAATGTGTTCTTTGTTTGATCTGGTCTCTGGAGTTCTGCAAAAAGGACAAATTTCATTATTAACTTCATTGCCTTGGTCATCATAGACAGGCGCATGTATACATCCACTGCATAACATCTTTCCACAACATGTCTGATATGTCCGTCCCGTATGAATCGAAGGCATGGTTAGGAAACAGATTGTACAATCTTCGTTTTCTGGTGGTGGTCGCTTAAATAATAACTCATCATGTAACTCGGCAGCACGCTTCTTACACTCCTTCTTGTGCTGTGGCCGATGGGCGATTTGGCATTCTCGATTGCAATATTTCACCATACGGCATGCCGTGCACGCCTTTAAACTGTGGGTATTCTCTTCACCTTTACCACAATTGGCACATATATCAGCTAATACATTATCAATATTGTCATTTTTATTATCCGTAGAACTCATACTATTTCGTAACTCTCTTGCAATATGTGTACTTTTGTTTAGCAATATATTTGTATTTGTCTCTATATGTATACAGCTCGATGGTACTGAGGTATTATTTTGTTGCTATTATTATATTCTAATGCGTCGTACGTGTACACGTGTGTGAGATGGCTTGTGTATTTGATGGTGTTGGTGTAATTCTATTACTTTTTGCGCATAAGATGTGCACAAAATAATCGTATCAACTTTTTCTTATACTTTGTGTGTGCAGTTCAGTATGCTTGGAAACCTCGTAGCCCTACAGTGTGTTTTATACTGACACTATTCTTTTTAATTAGTTGTGTATTTATTCGCTTGCTGTGTGTACTACGATATTGGTCATGAAGTTGTGCACAAAATTTAACACAACTTTTCTTGCTAACTTTTTTGTATTGTTGCAATTTATTTATGCAGTATTGAGCGTGCGTAGGTTATTGTGTATATTGTATAGTTGCTAATGATAGTAATGATATGATATCGGAGTGTTTACGCGGCGAGGTATATCGAGTTAGCAGTTAGCGGCCTCCTGCATATATGATAAGTAGTAGATAACCAACACTTTGTTTTTATCGTATTTATAATTTATTTATTATGGCATAATAACAAGTGGCTCAGAGAAAAAAACCAAATTCATCACAAAATCTCAAAATCTCGCCATGGCCATTGAGTAATAATTGCAATAGCCTAATACCCCGTCTACGCTAGCCAATATACCGCCGATACTATTGCAATATCCACATTATTTATTAGTTTATAAGGTATATAATATATACGCACGATACGCCGCCGTCATATCGTTCGTACAATAAATACAACTCTCTACCTTACCACAAAAAATACAAACAAACTAACACTAAATAACAATGCCACCCTCAAAAGACGATGATCCACAATCAGGACAAGGACGACCCCTACCAAAGAAAGAAGCCGACCTCTTTAAAAACGTAATTAAATTCTATGAATCCAAACAATTGAAAAAAGCAATTAAAAATGCAGACCTAATATTAAAACGATATCCAAACCATGGTGAAACATTATGTATGAAGGGATTAATTGTGAATGCCATGGCTAATTCAGGTATAGTTGGTGTTGATTCTTTAAAGGGTGATAAGAATAAGAAAAGTGGTGGAAGTGATAATAGTAGTAGTGAGAAGGAGGATTTAAAAAGTAGTGTTGCTGAAAAGAAGAAGGAGGCGATTGAATTGGTCAAGTTGGGTTTAATGAAGGATATGCGGTACGTCTATACGAGGCCGAGGCCGAGTATTGTGTGCTATATTGTATTGTTGTTGTATTGTTCGTGTTGTGTGGCCGCCGCTGTGCTGTGCATTGTATTCTATTGCTATGGTTATTTTAAGTGTATATATATTAGTATGTAATACTAATAAATATACATACTTCTCTCTCTCTTATTATACCACACGCCACCCTCTCAAATCAATATACACACCATTCAATTACACCCGGCTTCGCCTCATCCATACTTAGCTCACACGTCTGTTGGCACGTCTACGGTTTATTACATCGCTCGTCGCAAAATTACAATGAGGCAATCAAGGCGTACAAACAAGCACTCCGTATTGATATTGATAACTTACAAATTCTACGTGATTTAGGATTATTACAAATACAAATGCGTGATTTAACAGGATTTCAAGAAACTCGTCTAAAAATTCTAACTATCCGTCCTAATCATAAAATACATTGGTTAACCTATGCACTGAGTGTACATGTTAGTGGTAATCCAGAGGGTGCTGTTGGGATATTAGATTCGTATATTGATACATTAGACAAGGAAATGGCTGTGGAATTTACGAAATGTTTTGAAAGTTCCGAATTGGCAATGTATAAAAACTTGTGTTTAAGTGAAACGTCAAATGGTGGTGGGGATGAAAAGGGTGATGGTGACGACGATAACGAAGATGGCTTGGGTGGAATTCGTATAGCATTACAGCATTTGGATAAGATTCGTCCAATTGTTGTGGATGAAACGGGATGGTTAATGAGTAAATTATCTTATCAATTGCAATTGGCACAGTTTGATGAGGCTAAGGATACTGTGCAATTATTATTCGATCGAGGATCGACTGAAGATCATGTCGTACATTCGGCATACATGTGCGCCTTGTTGAAGAGTAGCCGTGGTGAATGGCTCGAGGTTAGTAAGTTACGTGGGACGTCTACCTTGGTAACATATCGTGTATTGACTGATGAGGAGCGTAGTGTGTTACTGACTGCCTACGGTGGAAGTGGGGATGGCACGGCAGCGTCCTCGGATACCAATACCGGCAGCCTATTATCAACCTATCCTCGATCACCAAGTATCAAACGTATTCATCTAACCCTATTACCAACGTCAAGTGAACAATACAAATCAGCCATTAATCAATATTGTCAACGTCAAATTATCAAGGGTGTGCCTTCGTTAGGATCCGATTTGAGTAGCATGTATCTAATGATGGAAGAGGTTGAACCAAATGGTAAGACTCGATATACGTTAGCCAAGGATCCTGTCGATGTTAAATCCCATTCGACATATCGTTTGTTGGTAGACTTGGTTGATTCCTACATCACGTCCTTATCTGAAAGTAATACCTTTCCCAATAATAACGACAGTACGGAAGATGTTCAACCATCGGCATTACTATGGACATGGTATTTACGAAGTATATTACATGAACAAGTTGGTGAATATGCCCAAGGTATTACATTAATCAATAAATGTATTGAACATACACCCACGGCCGTGGACTTTTATGAATTAAAGGCACGGTTACTTGAATGCGGTGGTGATATACAACAGGCTGCCACAGTTGTTGATGCCGGACGTGATTTAGATCATCAAGATCGTTATATTAATAATCAAACTACCAAAACATTACTACGAGCTGGACGTAACGAGGAGGCATTACAACGTATATCAATGTTTACACGAGAGGGTGGACCGGCGGAACAGAACTTGTATGATATGCAATGTACGTGGTATGAATTGGAATTGGCAGATTGTTTAAGGAAGAAGGGAGAGTTGGGTAAAAGTTTGAGGAAGTATAGTAAGTAGTTGTGATGACATATCATGTGTGTCTAATGTTCGTTGCTTATATCGAAGGTGCACTGACTAATCACCATCTTCTTATTCTCATACTCATCTGTACCCGCACCTTAACAACAGTGGAGGTGATCAAACATTACGAAGACTTTCATGAGGATCAGTTCGACTTTCATATGTATTGTATCCGTAAGGTTACCCTCCGAGCGTATTGCAAACTCCTTAAGTTCGAGGATGAGTTGTGGGGTTTGCCACACTATGGCCGAGCAGCCGAGGAGGTTATCAAACTCCACCTCCATCTTATTGACAACCCTGCCAAGAGTCAAGAAGATGAAGAGCCCGACTACTCCAAGATGACACCTGCCGAACGTAAGAAGGCGAAGAACATTGCCCGTAAGAAGAAGAAGGCATTAGAGGCCAAGGCTGGTGCTAGTGGTGGAAAGGGAGGAGATACTGATAATAAGGCCAAGTCGTCCAACAACAAGAAGAAGGCCAAGCCACATGCTATCAATGAAGATCCTGAGGGGAAGGAATTGCTAGCTCTTGATCATCTCGAGGAGGCGAAGAAGTATGCTTCTACTCTTGTTCGTCATGCCCCCAAGAGAATGTCGGCATGGGTATTACATTACGAAGTATCAGTACGTCGGGGGAAGATGTTAATGGCATTGCAGGTTAGTAGCGTATAGCTTATATGATGTTCGTATACTATATATATCAAAACGTACTAACCAACACACCCTCTATTCTCAAAAGGCACTATACAAAATGAAGTCTATCGATCCAAACAGCCATGAACTATTCTCGTGTATCGTTGACTTTTCTCAACAACTATCCAAACGAAGTAGTCAGCAGGGCCATGCTGCATCAGAAGAAGTCATCACTACTGACTTTCCTCAACTAATCAATGGCAAATCGTTATCAGACTTTGTACAACAAACAGTCGATGATGTTAAGGCAGATCCCCTCTCCTCTTTATCGATGAGAGTTGCCGTGGCCAAGGCTATGATATCTGCCAATGTAGGATCAAGTGACGATGCGGCATCATTGGTATTGGATTCAAAGTTGAACGTTAGAGGCGTTACTGTTGAGACTTGCCAAGATGCTTTGGCATTCATGGCCTCTCTTGATAAGAAGGAGCAGATGATGCAGCTTATTTTGTCGAAGTTCCCATTTGCAAAAGAACAGGAGTTAAGTCGAGTATGGAATCACTAGTCTAGACTTCTTCTCTTACCTCGTATACTGCTGCCATTGGGGTATATTGTGCATATGATATACACTTTTTGATAGGAATCTTGTGCATAAGATGTGCACATCTCAGTGTATCCTCGAAGAGCAAGTGTATATAGATAGAAAGCAACAAACGATAAGTAGGTAATCTATTGATTAGACAGCTATGTTTCTCTTCTTTAGAAGACGAATCAATTACTACTCAAATCAACACTTGCCTTCGATCATTAGACTCTCTTGCTAGTCAACCATTCATGAGGAAACAATCTCTGACTAAAAAAAGGAGAAGCATTGCGGTTGAATTTCGAAATGTAAAAGCATGTGATGTTCTGTTTTGATCGGCTCTCTTCAAAGCCTTTCCTTTCTTCAGCCTCGGTAAACGAGTCTGTATAGATCTTCGTTGTTACCTTCTGAGGACACTCACATAGATCAAACCATACAACACAATCATACAGCAGAAGATCTAAAGCCTCTGCTTGTTGTAAAATTGTCTCCGAGTTATCGAGGAACAGCTTCAGCTGAATCATTGTGATATTCTTCTCGAGCTCCTCCATCTTTCTAGCATCTTGTTCATTATCTGGTGTCCGTGTCCCTGGAGGAAGAATCATGCCTTGAAACTGCCCGGCCGTTTCATTGGTAAATGACCTGCAGCAAGTAACACTATGACCATTCAACCAATCTTCTTTTTGACAAGCTTTTGAGCAGTATGACATACAACCACAGCCATTACATTGCAATACCTCTGTTCTGCTAAGTGACTTGTTACAGCGGCAGCAGTATGAGCCATTGAGATTCAGAATTGACCTAACCATATCTAACAACCGAATGCAGCCGGCGTTGCTTGTGATGATTGTGTTCTGTTGTATTCGTATCAACTGTTCTTCAATTACCGTCTTTTTGCTTCTAACAGCCTTGGCAGTCTTCTGATGTAATACGATTTTATGAATGTTTCTGAATATATACCCAATATATTGATGTAAGACATTTGATACACTCCCTCCACTACCAATGAAACTCAGACACATTTCAACTATACCAGAACGGATGGCAAAAGCAATACGGGTATCACTGCTGAGAGCAATGATTTGACCAGCGCCAGTGCTAGCACAAACGGTAAGATGTTGTTGCTCACTATCCTTGATTACCCGATAGAGCATATCATGTGATATGTCTGCAACAAAGCACGCTGACTCATGATCTAATGCATATCTCAACCCGTAATCGATGAGTTCTGAGACGACTCCTTTGTCCACAGAGTTTGCCTCTCCTATCAAACGCTTGAGAATGAGAAAGTCATCTTGTGACTTCCTCCGATCGTTCTTAAGCTGTCTTATATACCCAGCAACGAACGAGACCATACATGTTGGATCAAATCCTTTGCTTACAAATGGCGTGGTAGCAACAATATCTAATACACTTTTGCCCTTTTCAGTTAGTAATCCCGCTTCATCTCGTACATAATTATCTGAACAAACGATTATTTCTGTAGTCTTTGACCCAAGCAAACGAATGTGTGAGATTTCCTCCGATTGTAGATCCCTTGCAATATCGGGCCTATCCCCCATGCCCCAGAAAGCCCACTGTACAATCGACGTAAGTAATCCATCATACTTGAATAGTGTGTCAGTCAAAATCTCTTCCTTATCGTGGATCGAATGGCATGCGATAGTCGAAATTAGTTGAACAAAGGAGGCAATTGACTCATTCCAATGTTTGTTACTTTTGAAGAAGAGACGTTCCGTATCATTGCACATACAACTGACCAATGGACTAATACTCTCGGTAATTTGCATCCTACACGATGGTACATGTTTTGCACCATTAAAAAGAACTTCAATCCATGTATCCGGTGTTTGTAGATCCCCTCCCACATTAGCCACTACTTGATGAAATGTCTCGTGTTCACACCGTTTCAAAAAGTTGAGCACTACTGGAAGAACCTCGATAATGATATTAACTTTTGTCCCTCTCAAATCTTCATTAGTAGATAGCCTACAATCAGGGTGTACTAATCCTATTGTTGCTGTTTTACCAGCCTTACGAATGCCCCTTGTCATAAAAGTAACTAATTCTTGCTCTTTGTTTGCCTTTGCGGCCTTGCGTTGTTGTCCTCTTTTCTTCTTATTAGATGATACCATACTTAAATATAACATCAACTACTAGCTTTGATTCGTTTATACTGATGATCTTACTTAATATATGTAACAGTAATTTATGGTAAGTATGTAAGTTTAGTTGTTGATTGAATGGGCGTATATTGTATTGTTTGATTGAGGTAGGATAGGGCGTAGAGGTGCACCGTCTTACAAAGTTTGCAAAAGAGCTTGTTGAAGATGTACGCTAGAGACGGCGGTGTATCGTGCGTAGATATTATATATCTTGTAAACTAGTAAATGATGCGGATATTGCAATAGTATATGCGGTTAATTGGCTAACGTAGACGTGTATTAGGCTATTGCAATTACTTTGGCCATGGCGAGATTGAGATTTTTTGTGATGAATTAGTTTTTGCTCTGAGATGCTTACAAGTGGAATGTGACAACTTTGAGATTTCGAGATGCAATTGGAGGCGTGGCGTTGCTCTATATAACTCACCATACAAACGCTCTGATATCATCTCAGTACTACCAGTAACAACTAGTTGATATATAGAAAACTCTACGCACGCTCAATATCGCATAGATATATTGCAACAATACAAAAAAGTAGAGACAAAAATAGTGTTAAATTTTGTGCAACATCTTGTCTCATAAAGACGTATTATACCAATATCGCAGTACACACAACAAGCCATCGTATACATACACAACGCATTAGAAAGAATAGTATCAATATTTAATACTCCGTAGGGCTATTGACACATCCGAATATACTGCAACTACACAAAAAATATAAGAGAAAGTTGATAAGATTTGTGCACATCTTATGCACACAAAGGTATACATCAAATACAGAAGCCATATCACACGCGTACACGCCAAATTAGAATAGACAATAGCAGCAGTATATTATAGCAATACCTCGTTTGATCTGCATATTAACACGCAGTACAATTACGCTATTATTTACTATCTTGTCTCGTAAAGCAATACATACCAAATTTTCAATAGAGATGTGTTCTACCAATAATAAAGATGACACTGATGAGGTATCAGCTGATATATGTGCCAATTGTGGTAAAGGTGAAGAGAATACCGACAGTTTAAAGGCGTGCACGGCATGTCATATGGTTAAATATTGCAATCGAGAATGTCAAATCGCCCATCGGCCACAACACAAGAAGGAGTGTAAGAAGCGTGCTGCTGAGTTACATGATATAGAACTATTCAAACAACCACCGTCCGTAGATTGTCCAATCTGCTTCCAACGAATGCCGTATTTGACAAACACGGGTAGTAAATACCAAACATGCTGCGGTAGAGTTATATGCAGTGGTTGTATCCATGCACCTCTGTATGATAGCCAAGGCAATGAAGTTGATAATAAAAAGTGTCCATTTTGTAGAACTCCAACACCTAGATCAGATGAGGAGTCAGACAAAATGGTGAAGAGACGAATAGAAGCTGGTGATGCCACTGCAATCCACATTCAAGGATGTTTCTACTATCATGGAAAGAATGGATTTACACAAGACTATGCCAAGGCATTAGAATTCTATAATCGGGCAGCAGAGCTTGGATATGCTGACGCATATTGTAGTATTGGTTGCGCTTATCTTAATGGTAGAGGTGTAGAAGCTGACAAGGAAAAGGCCAAACATTATTGGAAGCTAGCAGCTATAAGGGGGAATGTAGAGGCAAGACACATTCTAGGTGTCGACGAGGAAAATGCTGGCAATGTGAATAGAGCACTCAAACACTATATGATAGCGGTAGGGGGTGGGTACGATGACTCTTTGAAGCGAATCAAAGTGTTATACACATATGGCCAAGCATCGAAAGAAGATTATATGAAAGCATTACAATCATATCAGACGTACTTGAGTGAGATTAAGAGTAGCCAGAGGGATAAAGCTGCCGCAGCCAATGATCGGTATAGATACTATTAGAATAAGTGATTAAGCTCGCTATCTATTCACGTACCATCATATCCTGCAACTATAATTCAGATTAGAAGAAAAGTACACATCATATGTCTGGAAATACGCTCTAATTCTATATTGCAATCAATTCTAGACTTATCAGAACACGACAACTATCTTCCATAACTTCCCCTATAAAATGCCTCTCCCCTGTCCTAACTACCATTCAATGTGCAATGATAAGTGGATAATCGACGATGAATTGGCTTACAAGTGGAATGTCATTTTTGTATTTGACAGAATTTGACGCGCGACCGCCATGAAATAGGATGGAGGCCGCTGCTGGCTGCTTCTTTAAACACTCCGGTATCATATTGTTACAAATATTAACTGCTAAACGATATACATAAAACTCTACGCACGCTCAATACGGTGCAATACGTTGCAACAACATAAAAAAAGTAGAATCTAGAAAATTGTGTTGTTTGTGCACATCTTGTGTTCATGCAACAACATCGTACACTATCGTACACATAGCAAGCCATCGTATACATATAAATCGCATTAAAAAGAATATCATCAATATATAACACTCCGTAGTGCTAGGACACATCCAGATATATTGCAACTACACAAAAAGTATATAACAAAGTTGATATAAGATTTTGTGCCCATCATATGCACAAAAAGTTAGAGGTACGATATACCAACACATCAAATACACACAAGCCATCTCATACACGTACGTTACATTAGAATATATCAATAATTAATACCCTGTTAGATACGGGTATATAATAATACACGCCGTATAATCGGAAAAGTATATCATAACGATAGAACTCTTACAAGTATGAGTTCTACCGATAATAAAGATGATACTGATAATGTATTAGCTGATATATGTGCCAATTGTGGTGAAAGCAAAGAGAATACAAATAGTTTAAAGGCGTGCACGGCGTGTAAGATGGTTAAGTATTGCGGTAGAGAATGCCAAATCGCCCATCGGCCACAACACAAGAAGGCATGTAAGAAGCGTGCTGCCGAGTTACATGATGAGTTATTATTTAAGCGACCACCACCAGAATACGGAGATTGTCCAATTTGCTTCATACGGATGCCTTCGATTCATACGGGACGTATATACATGACATGTTGTGGAAAGATGATATGCAGTGGTTGTGTTTATGCGCCTCTTTATGATGACAAAGGGAATGAAGTTGATAATGAAAAGTGCCCTTTTTGTCGAACTCCAGATGCCAGATCAGACGAAGACATTGGAAGGATGAACAAACGAGTGGACATTGGGGATATCGAGGCGATCTGTATTATGGGATTATACTATGCTAATGGGATGAATGGTTTATCCCAAGATTATGGGAAGGCATTAGGGCTTTGGCATAGGGCAGGAGAACATGGACATGCCGCATCTTATAATAACATCGGTACTTTTTATTGCAAAGGGGATGGAGTGACAGTGGATAAGAAGAAGGCTAAGCATTATTGGGAACTGGCAGCTATGAGGGGGTGTACAGGGGCAAGGTATAATGTTGGAGTTGATGAGGCGAATTTAGGTAATAATGATAGGGCATTGAAGCACTGGATGATTGCAGTTGAGAGTGGACACGGTAACTCGTTAACAGCAATTCAAGAATTGTATGCGGATAAACATGCAACAAAAGAAGATTATGCAAATGCTTTACGTGCTTATCAAGCTTACCTTGTTGAGATTAAGAGTGATGCGAGAGATGCAGCAGCAGCAGCTAATGACTCGCCATACTATGAATAGAATAGAAAAGATTCAGAGCAAATTGCAAATACATTGATTAAGTTATTAAGTACATAAATCTGAATGCCTCATCTTTTACACAGAAGGATATGCATACTAACTTCCCTTTTCCCTTCCCTGATGAAAATGAGAGTACGAAGAGTGAACTATGCACAAAATAAGACCAGCATACCCTTTCTGCTCTGCAAGAACACTCTCCAAGCGCAGATAAAGACGAATATGGATATTTTGTCTGAGTTTGGTTTATGCTCTGAGATGCTTACAAGTGGAATGTCTAGAGTCAAGGCCCGGGTTCGGTGCTCAATAGGATAGGCCGCTAACTCTGTTATAACTCACCATACAAACGCTCTGATATCATCTCAGTACTACCAGTAACAACTAGAAGATATATAGAAAACTCTACGCACGCTCTATTGCATAGATACATTGCAATAATACAAAAAAGTAGCAAAAAAATGTGTTAAACTTTGTGGACATCTTGTGTTCACATAAGTATAATACCGATAGCGTACACATAGCAAGCCATCGTATACACACGTGTACAATACAATAGAACAATATCATTATATAACACTCCGTAGTGTTACGACGTATCCAAACATATTGCAACTACTGCACACAAAGAAAAAGTTGATACGATATTTTTTGTGCACATCATATGCACAAAAAGTAATAGATATATACCAACGCATCTACTGTATACAATAAAAGAATTAAAAAGCAGTATTGATATTTGCAATTGTTGGATAACCACAGAGTTACTTTTATCGCTCCTGATCATTTATCCCTATTTATGCTCACGAACAAAAACATCAACAACACACATCATTATAAAAGTCAAAACTACGGTACTCGGCAGAGATGAGTAAAGGGGAAGGAGAGATCAGCGTACAGTTTGAGTATATGGGAATGGACAATGGAGTACAGAGAATACCAAAGGATGTTGTTGGTGTACGTTGTCATCCTAGTGTTAAGAGGATTAGTCAAGGTGCATTTATGCAAAGTGAACAATTGAAGAAGGTAGTGTTTAACGAAGGATTGCAGGTAATAATGCTGAATGCATTTAGTGGATGTACATCGTTACAAAGTATTGCAATGCCTTCTACTCTAACGAAAGTTGATGCTTATGCTTTTCAAGATTGCAGCAAGCTGGAAAAAGTTGTATTAAATGTCGGACTTAGAGAGATTGGAGAATTCGCCTTTGATAAGTGTACTTCATTGCAAAGCATTGTCATTCCTTCTACCATTTTGGAGATTGGCTATTGTTCATTTGCAGATTGTAGTGATTTGAGAAAGGTAGAAATTCAGGAGGGTTTAAAATTGATATGCACAGGAGCATTTACATGCTGCAGGACATTGCAAAGCATTACAATCCCATCCACTGTTGAGGATATTGGTGTACAAGCATTTGATCGCTGTAGTGACTTACGGGATGTAATGCTGAATGAGGGATTGGTGAAGATTAGATACAAAGCATTTGCAAATTGTAGATCGATGCAAAGTATTGTATTACCATCGACTGTCAAGGATATTGATTATCATGCCTTTGGAGATTGCACTAGCTTGAGGGAGGTAGTTATTCATAACGAGGATGTACGAATCGGATCTAAAGTATTTGGAGGATGCTCGTCGCTGGAAAGATTCAAGTTCCCTAGCCTTTCTACTCGCTTGAACAATATCATTCAGGCTGGACAAAGAGATATAGAGGCCAAGATGGATGATATCCCTGCAGTAGAATGGCGGGGTGGAGAGCTCGTCATTCCTTCCGTGAGTCGACAGATAGAAACTGAATGGGCAGTTTTCGATGATGTTATAGATTTAGATAGAGAAAAGCTGTCCAAGGTTGAGGGATTGATTGCTTACTATGAAAGAAAAGAGGCTACAGCAATATTTGAATTGGCATTGTGGAAGGCAAATATCAAGCAAGACACTACTGATCGTGAGGCACGCCGTGTGGAGGTGCCGGGACCAGTAAAGGATGTTATCATGCAGTATCTTTGACATTAGATATGTGATTGTGATTGTGATCATCATGCGAAGATTGTTCCTCTAGAGTGGCTAATGAAACAGAACAAATGAGTCATGTGCATAGAAGGAAGTAGTCGGGTGGTGCAGAGTATCAAAATGTAAGTAAGATAAGAGTTTAGTTAAGGTAGAGATATCAAGCAGCCATCCTAATGTTATAGCAGTAGTCCGGTGGTTGTGCTTTCAGTGTAGACAGTCAAATTGACTTTATATGCATAAGATGTGCCTAATTGACTTTGCGCATAAGATGTGAACTTTTTGATATTGATCATAGATGTGTACTTTTTGATCTAGCGGTGTAGGTGATAAGATAGATAGTACGTGAATGAGTAATATATATAGTTTATGAGTTATGAAGTGTTCTGCTTCTATGCCATGTGTCTATTCAACTCTATTTCTTTAGAGGGAAGATTCGTGAATAGCTAATTCTTCCACTTCCAAACCCTTACCTACCTGACTTATCTCCTTCCAACTATCTTTCCTTTGATATCAACCACTCATTTGGAAACAATCTTTGCATAGCGAGGGTATAATAACCCTTATCTAATTCCCTAATACAGACACGAGAATGGTAAACGCACGTGATATTATCTTTTGATCTACTCTTTTCAAAGCCTTCCCGCATCCCAGTGATGTTGTAATATGTAGTGTACTTCATTACACTGACATGCAGAGGACAATAACTCAGGTCAAACGCAACAACACAATCGCATAAATCAAGATCTAAGGAAATTGCTTCGCTTAGGATTGTCTCAGCATTGTCGAGAAATAGTTTCAGCTGAATCTTTGTAATGTTAATTTCAAGCTCGCCCAACTTAGCAGCGTCTCTCTCATCTTCTGGTATAAATTGCTTATTAATCGTTGGTAGAAGTCTGCCTTGAAATTGGCCTACTTTCTCATCAGTGTATGACTCATTGCATGTATGCTTGTGGCCATTCAGCCAATCATACCTCTGGCAAGCTTTGGAGCAGTACGACATGCGGTGGCAGCCATAGCATTGTTTCGCTTCTGTTTTGGTAAGTGACTTGTTGCACCAACAGCAATATGTACCATTGAGATTGAGAATCGATCGGACCATGTTTAATAATAACCAACTGCAATCATTTTCATCATCATTCATATCATTCGTCATACCAGCTAATGCCCTCTCAACTTTGCCTTTCTTTTCAAGTCGAGCCAATGCTCTCTCAATATCCTGTCGTTTACTCCTGATTGCCTTTGCAGTCTTCTGATGCAATGATACAGTGTTTATAGTGGTGAAGATACTCTCCAGACAATGGCAAAATGAGTGTTTACCCTCTTTAAAGAAGTCATCTCTTCCAAATCGCTCAATGAAGTTCAAGCACATCTCAATCAAACCAGCACGAATGGCAAAAGCAACCCGGGTGTCACTTTGCTTCAAACAGTAACTCGATAATCCTGCTACGATTGCAGAACTATTGTAGTCGGATGTAAAGTTGAGACCGAAATCAACCAGAGATGTAATGATACCTTTGTCAACACAGTCTATATCTGTGACAAGAACTTGGAGAAGCAATAATTCATGACACAGGTTTTCGCTCTTCGCCTCCTTTGTACGATGTATGAAACCCTCATTTAATGAGGTCATACACGTTTGGTCATACTCTCTACTAACGATAGGCGTCGTCCCGATAGACCACATGAGCTGTTTGCATTCGACTGTCAATCCTATCGTATCCCTTATTTGATATGTATCATTCACTAACATACCCACGATATTCCTCCCCAACTCAGTAATGGCTGCACACTCTTTCATACCGAGCACCTTCACAATATCCGGCCGATATTCCTTCCAGAAAATCCATTGTACAATAGATGTCAATAATCCCTCATGCTGTAGAAGAGTGTTCACTACCTGATTATCTGCACTGTTGATTGAATCGCTAATCATGCTGCCAATTAGCCAAACGAATGGTAATATCCCCTCCTTCCAATGTTTGCTACTTTGGAAAAAGAGACGTGTCATATCGTTGCACATACAACTAACTAATGGGCCGATATTCTGCATAATCTGCATCGTACAACTCGGTTCTAATTCAGCCGCCTTTGAAAGAACTTTAATATCTAGATGGAGTATCCAGGTTTCCTCCAACATTTGATGCAATTGTCCCGTTAGAGACAAGCACATCTCCCTTAGCTTTAGCCATAACTCCATCGAACGTCTCCTGTTCACATCTACCCAAAAAGTCCAACACAGTTGAAACTATACCACTTTGAACTAATGAGATGTTTGGCTTACTAATACCATCATATGTTACATCCTCATCGGTTAATTCTTCCATAACCACCGTGATAGCCGCATCAGCCCTCCGAACATATAGAGCAGCTAGCTTGTGATGTTGTGGAAGGATGCATGTTCCACCGCCTCGAGTAATTATGGTAGACAATTGATTAGATGGGTGTGTATAGCAAACGGTATCAAGAGTGTCCTGAGGGGCACTACTACTACTAGTCTCCGCCGCTGCGGTTTGTTGCTGTTTTGCAGCCTTACGCTGCTTCCCTCTCTTCTTCTTAGACGATGCCATATCTTATCCGAATACCAGTGAAACCAATACTTGTATCTAATATAAATGTAAATATAGTACTGTAAATGCCCCAGTACTGTTTTCTTTCTAATTCTAATCTTTTCTATTGTATAATGTTAAAGTGTTTGTAAAATGTGATGCAGCAATGCTAAATTGCAAAAATGCTAAATCAATTAAATGTATATAATGTATGTAACGGTATTATGATATTGATATGCAGCAATGATGTGCAACTGCATATGCTTGCGTATGTAGTGTTTAGTAACGTATTCAAATCAAGCATTCATTATTCGGTGCTGAGCTTTGTATACGGTGAAGTGTCGTCATTGGATATCGGCGTAGGGCAGCAACGATAGTATCAGATGTTAATACATTCTTCAGTAGTGTTCACTCATTGCAATGCAAACGTAGCGGTGGGCGTATATCATTTGTCTTTTCGTCTCTTTTCATTCTGTTAGTATTGTATGTATGTATGTAATTGCAAATTATTGTAATGTAAAGTCATTTCCTTATCAAATGACGAGCAGCTATTGACCCAAAGATACGCCATATACTTCTTCTTATACTACCAATAATATAATCCAGTGTTCTCACTCTTTATGCGTTAATACTCGAAGTAATCTCTTTCACAACATTGTTAATTTTTTGGTACAATAACGTACGTAAGTAGGTAATTGATACTATTGAAAGGTGTCGGAGAGCAGCTATCTAATTATTAACCCACATACTTCATATAACTACACTTCTAACGTGTGCTCTTTACCTCTATATATATTAGCGGGCACACAAAGCAACATACTAAAAGTATAACAACAGCAACAAACATCAAAACTCGGTGACAATCGATTGTTCTAAAAAGTTTCATAGTGAACGGAGAAAATTCATAATAAAATTCCATCAGTGATTTTAGTATATTGTTATATAATCAGAGATGTGTGCTCAGTAGCAAATAACACTTATATCATTTCATACTATTGAGAGTAGTTGTAGTAGTGATACGCTGATAGAAATTGCAACCAAAACCCGGCGATAAACAACAAAATTTAGCATTTTCAGTCGGTGCATCTCATTTTATCTCTCACATTACCCAACTCGTCACTTGCTGTTAATAGATATACATTGCTATTGCAATAATATAACTCATCATATATATTGAGAAGATCAATATAATACTAATCGTATTGTTAAGGGTATATCCATCAACGCTTGTAACAACTCGTCATATTGTACATCAAATTAAAAAGTTGAAAGACCTACTATATCTTGGTGACTACGATATCCATATATCATATACGGTTGTTTTGGTACACATTTCATATCATATACAACTTTTAGAGTTATTTTAGTTGGTGGTTTGATATACTTCTTTCAGGGCGGATTCAATACACACAAGAAAAGTATAGAAAAGTTGAGCATATCGTATATAATAAAAAAAGACACAGAATAATCTTCCACGCACCAATACAATAATATGGTATCATCATCTAAGAAGAAGAGGGGAAAGCAGCGTAAGGCTGCAAAGTCCGCGGCTGCAGCTAGTACCCCCGAGACGAGTAGTCTTGACCCAAACAATGTCGCCTTGGTGCATACTCCACAAGGTGCAACATATTACCACCCTACTCATCACAAGTTAGCTGCTCTTTATGTTCAGAAGGGTGATAATCGTACCACGGAATCGATGACAAAATTATCAAGTGAAGATGTATCCACTTTTGGTATTGGTCAGCCAAATATTTCATTAGTACAAAGTGGTGTACTTTCAACTGTGTTGGACTTTTTGGGTAGATGTGAAAATGAGACATTTGATAAGGTTATGGTTGGTGCTAAAGGACATGTGTTCACCCCAAATGGCGCTCTAATATCTAACGTGGGTGGGGATTTAGAGTCACCATTGGTATGGATCAACGTTCTTGTGAGAGCAGCCCACATTGAACCGAATTGTATGTTACAAATTGCAGAGAACATCGGTCCGTTGGTTAAATGCATGTGTAATGATACGCAGCGTCTATTCTTCCAAAGTAATATTCATTGGAGGGAGGGTATTGTTAGATTTGTTGAGCTAGTTGTGTATATAATTCTTGCTCGGAGTAGCGAAAGCGAGAATCCAGACAAGAAAGTTATCAGTACTCTTCTGAAGCATGAGGGGTTATTAACATCTATTATCCAATGGGGTTTTTGGGGAGAGAATAGGCCGGACATTTCAAAAGAACTAAATAGTATACCAATGATGGGCTCTTCTGTTGGCGGAGCAACTAATATTACATGGACAATCAGCTTGGGGAAGACGGTCATGAAAAAGTTAATTGCTTATACGAGTATACTCAAAGATGACAATGGAGGTCTTACAAATGAAGCCAAAGATCGGTTACGGACTATTGGTTGTACACCCATTATAAGCAGGTCGTATGATGCTAGCTGCATGGTATCATATACGGCCGGTTTGATACGTCATATCAAGACTGCTGGTTGGGATGGAGCTGACCTCTCCAATCTTCAATATCTCATTGATGCAGACTGTGTTGACAAAGGCGTCATTAAGGAAGTTATTAGTTTAGGTTTTGTATGCGTTGAAAATGCAGGAGGATTTCACAACATAGATGAGAATGTTTTTCTAACTTTGTCGAGGTTATCAGCAAAACTGATTTGCTCTTATGAAGTGATTACAAACGAAATTCATCCCAGTGATACCCATATTTCATTTGCCATTCGGGCTGGGTTAATTGAAATGTGTTTGAGTTTCTTGGAGTACTTTGTAGAACATTACTTGTCATCCACAGTCTCTATTTATAATTTCATTGGACCTATATTCAATATCGTGCAGATGGTATCATTACACAAAAAGACTGCCAAGGCTATCAAACACAAACGTAGTAGTATTGAGGATATGTTAGTCCGCTTGGAATTGGAAGAGAACACAGACATTACCAGCAACACAGAATACAAGAAGTTATTAGATATGATCAGAGTCATTCTTGATATCAATGGCTCATACTGCTGCCGATGCAACAAGTCACTCACCAAAACAGAGGTAATGGAATGCAACGGTTGCAGTCGCATGTCATACTGCTCAAGAGCTTGCCAAAGAGAAGACTGGTTCAATGGTCATAGTGTTACCTGTTGTAAGTCATTTACCAATGAAACGGCCGGTCAGTTTCAAGGCAGGTATTGGCCCAGGACAACACCAGATGATGAACGGGCCGCTGCTAAATTGGGGGATCTCGAGATCAACTCCTCAATGGTTCATTTGAAACTGTTTCTTGACAATTCAGAAACTATCCTTAGTCAAGCCGAGGGTTTGGGCATTCCCTTATATGATTGTGTTGCTTGTTTCGACCTACGAGCCTGTCCTATAACGGTAATAATAGCCAAGTATACTGACTTTCACCAGGATTCTTCCTGGTGGAAGGGATTTGAAGATAGTAGATCGAAGGAGAATATCATGTGTGTCTACTCACATATCTTTGTGCAAGATGAATCAGACGAGTTACTTCTTCAAATGCAGAGGATGTTTCCTCATGCGTGGTTACTGAAACAACAAGTAACAAAGTAATTCATGCAATATGATAAGACTAAGACGTTTTGGGAAGACTCCGCTTGGTGTTTTACATTAGATCAATATGCAATGCAATAAAGGTAGAGTAGTAATCAATTTGCTAAACTTTATCTTAGATTTAACTTCCACATAATCACACATAATATTTGATAATACCCTTAAGTTGGGCTCATAATCTACACCGACATAATCCTATACACAGAGCAGCACATCTCAGTTCCCACCCTATCCCTCACACCTTCCTTAGCAAAATGTGTTACTACGCTTAAACTTTGTACCTGGCCCAGTCTTTGGTGAGAGTTGCTTGAAACGTTGCTGTATCAAGATGAAAGGATGAGGGATGCGTGATGAGAGCGAAGTATGGTAGATTAAAGCAAGTCTCTCCAGACAAAACCGCTACTACTACTTACCATTTGTGCATCTAATGCCATATTCAATCCCAATATCTTCCGTTCGTCATCACTTAACAATTGACGTTTCTTCAATAACATCTCAGCACTAGGCCGACTTCTCCATTCAGGTGCCATCATTTCACGTATAATCATTTGCATATCAAATGCAGTAGATGGCATGGGAAGTAAGATGCCGTGACGTATATCCTGCCACTCTTGACCATTCTCGGGTAAAGTCCTTGGTTCTTGGGGATTAAGGCCGAGGCTGATTTCATACATTGTTGCACCAAGTGAGAAGATATCACTCTGTTGTGTTCAATAGGTAGGAGGGGTATAGACGAGACAGGTGAGATGCCGATACAGTACATATCTTATGTCAACTTCATACACCAAAAACTAAGTATACACACCTTGGTCAAATCATCCAACTCTCCACTCAACAACTCTGGAGACATATACCGACTATCACCTTCCTCAACATCATCATGTTTCCCTTCTGTCTTACCCACTAATCCAAAATCACCCAACTTATATTGGTTATTCTTAATAAAGATATTCTCAGGCTTAATATCCAAATGTATCATGTTGGATTTGTGTACTAAGTCTAATGCTAATAACATTTCACGCAATAGTTTGTATCGTCGTTTCTCATCCAACAATATAGTCTTGCCTCCTCTGTTGGTTGTATTCTTCATTTCATGTAATAATGTCGTTTCACATAATTCAGTCTGAATATATAATCGATTACCCTCCATCCATGCCTGATGATATCGTACTATATGCATACTGCTCATACATGCCTTATCACTCAAAGCAGACAAGGCATATACCTCCTGAAGCATACGATTACGATCGGTACTATTCCGTGCCTCACGCTTGGCTGCCTTGATTGCATATAATCGTTGATCGGTACGATTACGTACAGAGTAGACTGATCCGAATGAACCATTGCCTAATGTGCCTACTATTTCAAAATCATTTACAAATCGTGAAAAGGCATTATTGTTGTTATCCCCTGATGTGTTGTTGTTATTGTTGACGGGTGAGGCGGGTGTGTAACGACTCTTATGTGCCTTCCTCATTGGCCGTTGTGGACTTGGACATGTAATCATATCTGATGTATTGATTGTAGCACCAACACTTAGAATGCTGTCATTCCTTTGAGGTGGTTTAGGACGATTGTTGGTAGTGTGTAACATAAAGTCATCTCCATCGTCATCAGAATTATCATCTCCAAAATTGAGGTTGACCCCATTGCCTTTATCCTCGTCAATACTTCTCATACTACCATTGCCACTATCAATGCTACCCTGGCTAAACATTTGTAAGAATGAATTAGCCCGACCTATACTTCGTAATCCCATGGGTCGTTGTGGAACTAGTGGACGTTCGACGATACCGCCATTGCTGTTGCTAGTACTTGATGCTGCTGCCGTAGAGTTGAGAAGGTTAATGTTTGTCGGCTGAGGATGAACAAACATGTCACCTCTATCTACTACACTACGACTTTGATTCGATCGTTTGGCAGTAGAAGGATGATTGGAGGACGAAGACGAAGGGGGTGCCTGAAACCGAGGCGGTGAATTGATGGATTGATAATTAGTATTGATACTTGAACTTGATGTCATGGCCTCGTATGATTTATTGTTGTTACGATCTCCTTCTTCCTTGGCAGTGGCGGTAGAGGAAGTCAAACTGCTATTCTCTTTTTGAGATGCCCTCTTGGGGGAAGATGACGAGGCAGTAGAGAATGGAAAGTCTAATGCATCTCGTGGACTAACATCCTCATCCTCATCTTTCATATCATATCCGCCTCCAAACTTGAACTTGGTCTCGACATTCATACCCTCGCCTCTAACATTCATATCCATATCATCTTCGTCATCATCATTATGAAAGAGACGAGATCTACCCTTTTTCTTTTTAATAGTCGATGGTGGTGGAGGACCGTAGCTGCTATTGCGACAGGGTGCCGCCATATTCATATCAGCACTGCTACTACTCTCGTTAGAAACCCTCGCTGCCGATATCTTCATCTCATACGAAGAGCCAAACAATCCCTTCTCCTCACTGCCACCGCCGCCGCTACTGCCGTGACCTGGTGGTGACGCCCTTCGTGTAGTAGTATGCTTGGGTGCATAACCAATCCTCTTTTTACTATTAGTTACTTTAGTAACTATCTCATCATCATCCGACTCATCCTCGCCTTCCTCCTCAAGGAATGACTGACGTGCAATTTCCATGGCACGCTTAACATCCATACTACCATTACTGTATCTGCTGCCATTAGTATTATCACCACTAACATTAACAACATTATTATCATCAGAATTGAGATTTAATCGTCGAACTTTGGCAGCCATTTGAGTTGTTTTATGTGGACTTAAACTTGCCTCCCTTTCATTCTTCTTATTCTTAGTAGTGAGGTTGTTGTTGGTTAAGATGGCATCTAAATCTTCATTTTTATCTTCGCAATTATTATCAAAAGAGTCATCTAAATCGAAGGAATCGTCTATTTGACTACCAACATCAGTGTCTGTTGTATTGAAGAGAGAGAAGAAAGTATATGAGATTAACGTGCAAAATATAGGTACAAACTGCGTCTTCTGCGCACACCCTTCCCATACTCGAAGTTTCCTGTCTATACACTTCATTAATCATATTATATTTAAAACATATAGAACAAACTGTATAAACTGCCAAAAACAACTCAACAATTGATATAGACAACACAAACAACCGCACAGTACCCCCAGCCGAGAATAGCCCAATAATATAGCAATAAACAAATAGAGATATAACTCTCCTATCCATTATTGTACCGCGGTCGTTTTATATAAAAACATTTGCACAAACATTACAGTGCACCAACTAATAATAAACAACTTACCACTCTCTATAACTTCTTGACTATCAATAGTTGCCTTACGTTCCATTATAGATATTTCTTGACTAAATTCAACAGAAGATGAGTGTGCTCGTTTACGTGATGATGTATTGCTGCTAGCACTATTGCGTAGTGTGGAGTTGGCCGTGTTACTATACGTATTAGGGTGCACCATCTTAGTTTTTAATATTGGTGTTGGTTGTTGTTTATTAGTTTTTGATGTTGTTTGTTGTTGATTGTTATAATTGTTCGCCATATTTATTATATATTGCTAATTGTTTGTATTGTGTAGTTTAGCGGCGGTTTTTAGGCGTCTATTTACTACTTATTTGTTGTTATTGCAGGTTCACAAGGACTTTCGACCGCAACTTCGTTTTCATTTCATCTCCATGTTTTCATATTGAAAAGTACTTTTATAGAGGCTCTATCGTTGAACTATGACTATGACCACGGCAGACTTTATATATCAATAACTATTGCCATAAGAGGTTTAGTATACCAACAGTACAACAAATCAGTTTTTAACGCTCTTTCGAATAGTGGTACTCTCGAGGCTCTGTCATTGATATTGACCGAGTAGCAACAATTTTACAAAAGAGTCATACGATATCTTATTGTCAGTATTGTGCACTAATTTTTGATACGCTATATTTACACCTCCTTTGTCAATATAGAGTGGTGGCCTGTGCAGTCTCTTCTTGCGATATAGAGTAACGGCATTTGACCATCGAATCAAGAGACGAGCATAAATTATATTGATAAAATATGAGCACATCCGATAGTAGTTGCAAAGACGAGGCATCAAAATCAAACGATGATGATGTATGTGACATGAACAGTATGTTACACAACATGAGTACGGCTGATAATAAAGATGCAGTTGTATCAGTATGTGCAAATTGTGGTAAAGATAATGCCAACAATATATGCAACAAATGCAAACAAGTGAAGTATTGCAACGCTGTATGTAAAAAGGTACACAAAAAGAAGCATAAGAAAGATTGTGAGGAACATATCAGACAAGTAGCAGAGTTACATGATATAGAACTATTCAAGGAGCCACCGTCACTATATGGAGATTGTCCAATTTGCTTTCTACGACTGCCTACACTTGCATCAGGGATTAAATACAAGACATGTTGCGGGAAAGTTATATGCAGCGGATGTAGTCATGCACCTGTCTACGATGACCAAGGCAATGTAGTTGCGGAGAAAGTTTGTGCATTTTGTAGAACACCAGCGTCTACGTCAAATGAGGTGATTCTTGACAGGGAAAGGAAACGTATGGAGAAAGATGATCCCATTGCAAAATATAATCTAGGAAGTGACTATCGAGACGGGACAAACGGTTTTCCACAAGATTATACTAAGGCATTAGACCTCTTTCGTCGGTCAGGAGAACTTGGAAATACTGCCGCATATAACAATATTGGCACTGCTTATTATTATGGAGAGGGAGCAGAAATAGACAAGAAGAAGGGTATTTATTATTGGGAGCTAGCAGCAATCGGAGGAGATACATATGCGAGGCACAATCTAGGTGAGATGGAAGAAAAGGCAGGTAATATATCGACATAGCACTGAAACACTATATGATTGCAGTAAAAGATGATAACGACTCTTTAAAGCAGATCCAAATATTATACACAAATGGTCACGCATCAAAAGAAGATTATACAAAAGCATTACAATTATATCAAGCATATATTTGGGTGAGATTAAGAGTAATCAGAGGGATAAAGCTGCTGCAGCTGACGAGGATTATCGATATTATTAGAATTGGAAGGAGACAAAGTAGACAGAAATCTACCAGCAGATAACAAAAAATTGACATATCTTGTGTCTCTTGTTATATCTCAAGTGTAGACGCCCCTGCCGCCGCCGAACCTCCCGAAAGTGTTATATAAAGTAAATCATTCTCACCTAATATGTCAGCTAATAACTGTTTGCAAAGAAGATGTCTCCTGCCTTACATAATATGAGTAGTCTTCCAAGCTTTCTCTTTTATTTTCTCATCACTCTCATAAAAGGATACCGGATAACATCATTCACATCACTTTTTTTCTCCAACCATGGCAGACTTAAATATCGACAGCTATTGCAATAAGTTTGGTATACCAATAGTACAACAAACAAATCAGTTTTTAACGCTCTTTCGAATGGTACTCTCGAGGCTCTGTCATTGATATTGACCGAGTAGCAACGATTTTACAAAAGAGTCATATCTTGTGCACTAATTTTTGATACGCTATATTTACACCTCCTTTGTCATAGAGTGGTGGCCTGTGCAGTCTCTTCTTGCGATATAGAGTAACGGCATTTGACCATCGAATCAAGAGGCGAGTATATCTAGTGGTGTACGATAGCAGAGAAGTATATAATGAGCACACCCGGTAGTTGCAAAGACGGTGCATCAAAATTAAAGTGATGATGATGTATGTGAGGTAAACGATATGTTACAAAACATGAGTACGGAAGATAATAAAGATGTATCGATTTGTGCTAATTGCGGTAAAGATAATGCCACCAATATATGCAACAAATGCAAGATGGTGAAGTATTGCAACGCCGCATGTAAAAAGAAACATCGATCAAAACATAAAAAGGCATGTGAGGAACATGTTAGACTTGCTGCTGAGAAACATAACGAAGAACTTAGAAATGCAGCTGAGCTGCATGATAAAGAACTATTCAAATCACCACCATCATTATATGGAGATTGTCCAATCTGTTTTCTAAAATTGCCATCAATAACCACGGGTTGGAGATATCAGACATGTTGCGGGAAAGTTATATGCAGTGGTTGTGTTTATGCACCTCTATATGATGACAAAGGCAATGAAGTTGATAACAAAAAGTGTCCATTTTGCAGAGTTGTTACTCCTAAATCAGAAGAGGGGATGGTTGAAAGGTTGAACAAACGTGTAGAGGCTAGTGATGCCAAAGCTATGTACACTCTAGGATGTTACTATCGCGATGGGTTAGGCGGTTATCCACAAGATTATAAGAAGGCACTAGAATTATTTCATCAGGCAGGAGACATTGGTTATGCTAAGGCATATTGTAGCATTGGTTATGCCTATGACACTGGCAGGAGAGGTTTAGAAGTTGATAAGAAGAAGGCCAACTATTATTATGAGCTAGCAGCTATGAAAGGGTCTGCAGAGCCAAGGTACAATCTTGGCAATAGGGAGAGATTAGCAGGCAATTCTGAGAGAGCAATGAAACATTATAAGATTGCAGTAAGGATTGGAGATAGTCTATCTTTGAAGACGATCAAAAAGTTATACACAGATGGAGATGCAACTAAAGATGATTACACAAAAGCATTACAATTATATCAAGCATACTTGGGAGAGATTAAGAGTAAACAAAGGGACGAAGCTGCTGCTGCACGAGAGGATTATCGTTATTATTAGAACTAAAGGGAACGAAGTAGGCAGAAATCTACCAGGAGAAGATGCCCCTTGAAAGATTCCCTTGAGTGTGGCATCATTAATGTGTCCAAGTTACCAACTCAAATACATCACATTATTATCAGATTGGTTACAGCAGTGTGCGGTGGTAGACTGAGTATGTATATATGATCGAAGGGAGTAGTGATATTGATGATGACACATCTTGTGTCTTATAGATATCGAGACGCCCTACCGCTGCCACCGCACACAACCCGAAAGTATTATATAAAATAGGCCACTCTCACTTAATGAATATGTATCAGCTGATTCCTGTTTGCAAATAGCCTCCATGCTTTTACTATTTGCTCTCGTACGTCTATTACATATTTCTCTGTCTCAACACTCTCATAATAAAAGGATACCGGATACCGCTAACATGGCAGACTTTAAATACATTATAACTAGATATTGCAATGCTAAGAGGTCTGTACAAAATAGGGGGATATATAAGGTTTTAACGCTCTTTCGAATATCTAGTGTTACTTTCGAGTCTCTGTCATTAATATCGACTGAGTAATGAGTAGCAACGTTTTTACCGTACAAAATTTTAGTACACATCTTGCGCACCTTTTTCAATAAACTATCACCTCATTATGATAGATAATAGAGTGGCGTAGTATCTTCTTGCGGTATAGAGTAACGGCATTTGACCATCGAATCAAGCGGCGAGTATATAAATAGTGATAAAATATGAGCACTTCCGATAGTTGCAAAGATGGTGCATCAAAATCAAATGACGATGGTGTTATTGTGAGATGACTAAGGCTGATATGCTACACAGCATGAGTACGGCAGATAAAGAAGATGGTATATCGACATGTGCTAATTGCGGTAAAGAGGGTAATAGTGATGATATGAATACATATGCAATAAATGTAAAGAGGTGAAATATTGCAATGCCGCATGCAAAAAGAAGCACAGAACAAAACATAAAAAGGCATATGTGAGAGAAGAGTGGCTGAGTTGCATGACGAACAACTGTTCAAACAACCTCCATTACTATATGGAGATTGTCCAATCTGTTTCCTACGAATGCCAACACATCGTGCAGGAGTTAGATATATGCCATGTTGTGGAAAGGCAATATGTAGTGGATGTATTTATGCGCCTGTATATGATGACCAAGGGAATAAAGTTGACAAAAAATGTCCATTTTGTAGAATTTCATCGCTTACTACAAATGAGGAGGTATTGATAGATTAAAGAAACGAATCGAGGCAGGTGATGCATACGCAATGCTCAATCTAGGAAATTGTTATCGAGATGGGACGAATGGATTACAACATTATACCAAATAAGCATTAGAACTTTGGCATCGTGAGCAGAACTTGGTTTTGCTAGAGCTTGTTCTAGTATTGGTTATGCATATGATAATGGAGAAGGAGTTGAAGCTAATCCGAAGAAGGCCATCCATTATTATGAGCTAGCAGCTATGAGAGGAGATGCATGTGCAAGGCACAACCTCGGTTTAAATGAGGGAAGGGCAGGCAATCATAAACGAGCATATAAGCATTTAATGATTGCAATAAGGGGCGGTTCAAACAACAACTCTTTGGACTATGGACAGAGCGGTAAAACACTTCATGATTGCAATTAGAAATGGATATTATGCTCATTCTTCGGAGAATGGAGATAGTCTATCTTTGGACACTATCAAAGATGTGTACTCGAGGGGATGGGCAACAAAAGACGATTATACCAAAGCATTACAATTATATCAAGCATACTTGGGTGAGATTAAGAGTAAACAGAGGGACAAAGCTGCAGCAGCTGATGAGGATTATCGTTATTATTAGAATTGGAAGGGGATCAAGTGGTAGAAATCTACCACTACCAGCAGAAGAGATCCGAAACAAGGTTCATCATGAAAAATTAACATAACATATCTTATGTCTCTAAGTACCGTTGCCGCCACACACCCCCGAAAGTATAATACTATATCCACAAGCTCTAAGATTAGGTTTAGATATGCATGTAAATAATTCTTCATTTATGCGCCTATTCTTGCAGGATTTAGCTTGGTCTTTTCGATTATTAAGCTGGGACAATCATTGCCTAACCCCCAAAACCTCTCGTTTCCAACTCTGCACCATCCTTCTATTCAATTCAACAGCATACTCATAAAGTTCAATCTCCAATGCATTCTCATCCAATAAACGTTGGACTAAACGTCGATTGAATGTTAAATTATACATCAAATCTCTATAATAGTGTGTCTTTTCTCTTTTGCTATCCTTCTTCGTATTGATATTGGCACGTAACTTGCCACTGGGTATTGTCACATTACGTGGTATACCAAGTACATCTGCCAGGAAAGCCATTTGATCAATATCATCAAGTGTTTCGGTAAGTAGTATAATGTCAAACCCCTCCAATGCAAATTTAGCAAGTGATAGATCCGTTGACGTTAGAGGTCCCCGTGCAATGGCGGGGTAAAAGCATGGTCCATCGCATCCATTGGGGCATACCTCGGGCGACTTGTTGCAAGAATCGCCGCCTTTACCACCTCTATAATAGAATGGTTGCATTGTACATACTGAATTGATTATTCCTCCTGTTATTATTGGTGTTGTTGTTGAGTTTGCATTATTAGGATAATTCTTGTTAATCTTTTTTCGGATCATCCTTGCTTTATTTCTTTCTACACCTATTAACCTTGTATTTAGGCATGCATCATCGTCATTATTATTATTATCACCCTCTGACGATGACGAGGCAGCACATCCAGCCAATGCACGTAGTTGTAAGTTATCCGTGTAAAATTGACCAAAGTACCATTTCATATTAGTAGAATTTGATTCATTTGATTCATCCAGCCACATTCCAAGATTGTCCTGTAAAAATATTGATAGTAAGTTTGTATATGTCCTGTTAACATAAATTTGAGTATGATTGATTTGTAATGTATTACTTTTGTCTATTCTGAAGAATGTTTGATTATTATGTACTTGTGGTGAACCAAATTGATGTCCCATGAACTTTCCTCTGGCAGGTGCACCGGAGTAGAAGTATTCGGATAAATGACGTTCTATGGGGTGACGTAATGTAATAATACTTAGAGTATTGTTGTTCCATCTTGGATCGTTGGCTCTACATTTCCAATCCATTGATGACCATTCTTGTTCAATGTAATACACTTTTGGAACGGCATTCTTACTCGCACTAGCATTAGTAGTATTGTTTGTATTGTTGTAATAATTCTGTATCAAATCCTTTTGAGCTTGTAGCAAGAATGGGAAGTGCCGTGTTACTTCCTGTTGGGTATATCGTTCCACTAATTGGTGTAGTGTACCGTGACCGTGATGTTTCATTGCTTCATGTATATAGTTGCGCACGGCAGTTCCACCTGCCTTACGAATGTGTTTGAAGAATATGTAGCCGCTTGTGTCAGCAAATCGACGCTGCCATCGATTGACATAGGGTTCATGTTGTGCTGACACATCATGTAAGTCCTCATTCAATTGTAAATCTGTATAATCCACAGTCGATGATCGCGTAAGTAAATTATGCCATGCCATGTAATACGATGCTGATACGGCTAGAACGATAAGTATTATGAAACAGGCCCGACGATTGATCTGGTTTCGCATAAGTTATAATAATCGAAAAGGGATATCAATCACTTGTTGCTTTACTGTTGTCCCTTTTTCTTATACCACCCGCAATAGTTGATGGCTGTATCCTTAACAGTATAAAACTGATAGCATTATATCGTCCTCCTCAATGTATATGATATGTTATATATTGCAATTGCAATTGTATCTCAGTAGATAGTGCAATAATGCGACCCTATGTAATGAGATGCACCGACTTGAAAATGTCTAAATTTTGTTGTTTATCGCCGGGTTTTGATTGCAATTTCTAATAACAGCGTATCACTACTACAATTATTCTCAACAGTATGAAATAATATAAGTGTTATATGCTAAGCACTCTCTGGATATACGATATAACAAATAACAACATCCATTGACTACTAAATGATGGAAGTTTATATGAAATTTTCTAAAGTACACTATGAAACTTCTACGATACTCTAAAGAAGTTACTGTTGTTGTATGTTATTAGTATGTTGCTTTGCGGTGCCGCATATTTATAAAGAGGTAAAGAACGTGTGGTATGAAGTTCTGGGTCAATAATTAGCTCTCCGATATATCGATTGAAAATTACTATCGTACATACGTACTACCAAAAATTAACAATGATTGTTGTTAATGTTGTGCAAGAGATTACTTCGAGTATGAGAGTATTAAAAACACAATATATGCATAGATTGGTAGTATCAAAAAGAAAGATATAACGTATCTACATCTGGTGGTTAATAGCTGTTCATAGAAGAGAATAAAGCTGACTTTGCATTATTACAATCACAATACAGAATGAAAAGAGACGAAAAGACAAATGATATATTGCTCCCACTATATGCATATGCATATTGCAATGAGTGAACACTACTGAAGAATGTATTAACATCTGATACTATCGTTACTACCCTACGCCGCTATCCAATGACGACGCGTCAACTTTACAAAGATCTCCACCGAATAATGAACGCTGGATTTGAATGCTGTTAGAAGTTAGATTTACTAAACAATACATACGCAAGCATACGCAGTTGCATCATTGCTGCATAATATCATTACCGTTGCATATTATTACATATATATTAAATTGATGATTAAGCATTTTTGCAATTTAGCATTGCTGCTTTGCTTTACAAGATATAAACTTTACCAATAGAGAAAAGATTTAGAAGATTACAAGAATAGAGAAGATTAGAATTAGAAAGAACTTGAACAACCCCGTACGTCGGGGGCATTTATATATTACTTACACATTTACAACGTTTATATATTAGATACAATATGGGATCATCAAAGAAGAAGAGAGGGCAGCAACGTAAGGCTGCTCAATGTCAAGCCGCGGACACAAAAGGTCTCATGGTCGTTTATGACGGAGATGGCCATGCATTGATTGAGAAGAGTCAGCATGATAAATGTGCCAAGTTAGTACAGATGGGTGATAGAAATGCCACAAATGCAGTGAAAGATCTAATTGGTCTCATCGTTGAGATGACACAAGAATCTTCTCCTGAAATGTTAAAATGTGTAAGAGATGTTCAAAGACAAGCTGGCGTCCCCGTTGCAACTCCATCTGCTGATGGTACATATAAGTTTGATAACATATCATATGAAAGTAGTGGTATACTTACAACGGTGCTCAACTTTCTAAAGCGATGTGAAGATGAGACATTTTATCAAGTGATGAGCAGTGCAAGTAAAGGGGATTTAGTTAGTCCGGTTACATGGATCGAGATTCTTTTGAGGGCCGAAGAAGTAGAACCGAGTTGTAGATTACAAATTGCTGATAGCATTGGTCCATTAGTCAAATGTATGTGCAATGATAAGAAGCGTATTTTCTTCAAGCACTGGAAAGAGGGGATTGAGATATTCACGGGGCTAATTGGCAATATGATTAGCAACTCAATCAACGATACAGACAAAAAGATTGTGAATACTCTTATACAACATGAAGGGCTACTTACATCTATTGTACAATGGGGGTTTTGGAAGGAACATCGGCCTGATATTACAAACGTTCTGAGTGTGGGAGAGTGTGCAGTCATTAATGAGATGGGGATAAGAATTGTGGGGTTGTTTGTGAATGATACATATCGAAGAAGAGATACGGTAATAGGGTTATCATCAGAATGCAAAAGACTTATGTGGTCTATCGGGACGACGCCTATTGTTAGTAGAGAGTACGATCCAGCGTGTATGACCTCATATAATGAAGATTTCATACGTCATACAAAGGAGGTGGAGGGGTTTAAAATGCGTCATGACTTGTTGCTTCTCCAAGTTCTTGTCACGGATATAGACTGTGTTGACAAAGGTATCATCACAGCTCTGATTGATTCTGGTATCAACGTTGCATCCGATTACGATAGTGCTGCAATCATAGCAGGTTTAATCGGTTATTGTCTAAAAGAAAGCGACACTAGAGTTTCTTTTGCCATCCGTTTTGGTTTGATTGAGATGTGCTTGGGGTTCATTGATCGATATGGAAGAGTTGAATCCTTAATAGATGTGGATGAGATCTCGCTTTCCGGTGTCTTGAAGATTGTCTTCACCGCTATAAGTACTATATCCTTACATCAGAAGACTTCTAAGGCAATCAGGAGTAAGAAGATTGAAATTCAGGGGGCATTAGCACGGCTAGAAAGGAAGAGCAAAGTTGAAAGGGCATTAGCTGGAAGGACGAACGATATGAATGATGATGAAAACGACCGCAATCGGTTATTGTTAGACATGGTCAGATCAATACTAGACATCAGTGGTTCATACTGTTGTTGGTGCAACAGATCACTTAGTAGAGCGGAGGTAAAGCAATGCAACGGCTGTCATCGTATGACGTATTGCTCAAGAGCTTGTCAGAGAGAAGACTGGTTGAATGGCCACAAGCTGACATGCAATGAGCCATATACTGATGAGAAAGTAGGCCTATTTCAAGGCAGACTTCAACCTACGATTAATGAGCAATTCGTACTAGAAAATGAGAGAGGCGCTGCTAAGTTGAAGGAGATTGAAATTAATATTACAAAGATCCAGCTGAAACTATTTCTCGACAATGCTGAGACAATACTGAACGAAGCGATTTCTTTGGACCTAGATTTATGTGATTGTGTCGTTGTGTTTGACCTGAGTTATTGTCCTATGCAGATTAGTGTTGTGAAATATACCGATTATTACATCATCGATGAGATGTGGGAAGGCTTTGAAAAGAGCAGATCAGAGGAGAATATTACATGCGTTTACCTTTCTCGTGTCTGCATTAGGGAATTAGATAAGGGTTCCCTCGCTATGCAAAGATTGTTTCCACATGAGTGGCTAAAATCAAAGGAAAGCTAGAGAAAAGCAAGGCAAGGGTCAGAAGAAGAAATAGCAATCTCCCTTATGCGTGGCTGAAGAAACAGAGTTGAATAGACACATGACATAGAAACAGAACACTTCATAATAAACGATATATTTTACTCATTCATATACTATCGTATCACATATACCGCTGAAGATCAAAAAGTACACATCTTATGCACAAAAAGTCAATTAGCGCACATCTTATGCACAAAAAGTCAACTTTGAGTATCCATAGCATGAAGAGGAGTACTACCACGCCTTCCGGACAACCACCAATGGAAATATCATTAAAAACTGAGCTATTGGGTATACCATAAGCATATTAACAGCGTACTAATATATTATGATGAACTTGTTGAATTATTTTGTTAGCTCCGCACCGGCTCTCTATTCATTCAACCCAAAAAGGAGTTCTCCCAATAAAATGAAAAGTTTTCAGCAAAACTGCAACTCAACAAATAGCAGTGTATGATTGATATAACTCCTTCAACTGACGTAGGTATAGGAACACAAAGAAGGTAGGAATAGTTTGTATGATTTAGGTATATTGTAAAGCGGCGGCTATGATAGGCCGCATCTATCTATGATGTAATATTATAACCACGCTACTAATTACGAACTAATTTACGTTGCAACAAACCAAACAGAAAGAATAATATTGGTGTCCTACATACATAGCCCTACCATTACAATAAAACGGAATTATAATACTAAACGTCCACTATATCAATTGCAATACGACGATATAACTACTGACTATACTATAGTATCGGCAGTGTGGCAAACTATTACTTCTTTTTTGTGGTGCACCGTTTCTTTTATTTTATAATACATCATTACTCTTTATATACACACACAAAAACAATATTAGTTTGGTACGTTATTGGTTACTAATCATTGATTATTCAATATCATCCCAAATTTACAGTTTACACTGACAACACAAAACGAATTATTAGTATTAGTTTTTAGCTGGGTTTTATTAGCTGGGCACTTAGTATTGAAACAACGAGTATGGGACAAGGTAAGAAGAAGAGAGGAAAGCAACGTAAGGCTGCAAAGAATCAAGTTCCTGCTGTTCCAGACGATTCTGATAGAGTGTATGAGCAATGGCATCATCCAAGTAACCAGCTCCATATGATCAAATCACCAGATGGCGCGGCATATTTTCATCCTACTTACCATAAGCTAGCTGCTCTCTTTGTGGAGAAAGGTGATGCAGCCATCACGGATGTAATGTCCGATTTGACAGATGAAAGTATTGGGGCTTACCCCAACCCATTTGGTCAGCCAAATATTTCATTAGTTCAAAGTGGTATAGTTTCAACTGTGTTAAACTTTTTAGGAAGATGTGAACATGAATCATTTCATAAGGTGTTAGCCGAGGCAAAGGGACATGTATTATCCCCAGATGGTGTATTTATACCTAACATGGGTGGAGATTTAGTCAGCCCGGTTATATGGATTAATGTTCTTTTAAAGGCTGTTCAATTAGAACCAGGTTGTACATTGCAAATTGCTGAGAGTATCGGTCCATTAGTTCGGTGTATGGTTAATGATATGTCACGTCTCTTCTTTCAAAGTGACAAACATTGGAGGGAAGGGATAGCAACTTTTTCAGGGTTGGTATCGGGTATAATCAGCAAATCAATAAAGGGTACAGACGAGACTAAGAAGGTAGTGGACACTCTTCTAAATCACGAGGGATTACTTTCATCTATCATTCAGTGGGGATTCTATGATGATGAACACAGGCCAGACATAGTTGAGGAGGTTGGTATTGAGATTTGTACACAAATCGTGTCCAGTGGGACGAATAGTGTGGCAAATATAGTAGATAGAATAAAAGATGGAAAGAGATCACTAACAGCAGAGGGTAGAGGTTTGTTAAAGGCCATTGGATCAACACCAATTGTCAATCAAGACTACGATCCTACGTGTATGGTATCGTATGTGGAAGGATTGATACGTATCGTGAAGAAGGAGGGCTGGGAACGAGTTGACCTAAATGTATGGTCTTTCCTCATTAGCAACCTAATGGCGGAAACTGACTGCATCGACAAGGGTGTCATTACAGAAGTGCTTGAGCTTGGAACAAACTTTACAAATGATACAAGTAGTGCAGAGCTTATCACAAGGCTAGCATCAAGAACGATATGTATTGAAATCTCAGAGGATACGGTCCAATCGAATGACGCCCGCACAGCGTTTGCCATCCGTGCTGGATTGCTTGAAATGTGTTTAGGTTTCATAGAGAGGTTCTATAGCCATAGCTCGGTCAATGTCGATGAGGGACTCTTTTATTTCATTGGCCGTGTTCTCACCATAGTTCATGATTTATCATTACATCAGAAGACTGCAAAAGCAATCACGAGTAAGAAGATCATAATTGAGGAGAAGTTAGTGTGCTTAGAACAGAATACAGACATAACAAGTTATACCGAGTGCAAAGATCTCTTGGGTATGGTCAAGTCTATCCTGAGTCTGGGCGGAGGATCATACTGCTGCCGTTGTAACAAATCACTGAGTAGAACAGAAGTAATGCAATGCAATGGATGTAATTGTATGATGTATTGTTCACGAGCATGTCAGAAGGAGGATTGGCTTAATGGTCATAATGTTACTTGCGGCAAGACATACACAGCTGATCTAGCAGGACAGTTTCAGGGAAGATTCTGGCCACCAGTATCATTAGATGATGAACACGAAACTGGCATTCTCTTGTCTCTATACTTTCCTACCACGGTATTGAAGTATATGTATATATACAATTAGTGAGTGTCAATCAATAATAGTCTTTTGTATTACCGCAAGGTGCTTCGTATATACCGAGCACTTATAATACAACACACACACACGTAGACAAAGGTCAGGAAGGATAAAGCGTCAAATTATGGGAGCTTCGTCTAAGAAGAAAGGGCAGCAGCGTAAGGCAGCGGCAAAGAAGGCATTGTCTACAGATATTGGGGCTACTAGTGGCATTAATAGCGTTAGAGTTGGCGGTATCAACGGCAAATCTCTTGCTAAAATTAGGTCGGGTGATAACAAAGCAACAAAGAAGTTACTTTCTGAATTTCCAGAAAGGTTCCCATCTGGTGGTGTGGCGAGCGTTTCATTAGAACATAGTGGTGCATTATCAATAGTATTAGACTTTTTGCGTAGATGTGAAGAAGAGACATTTCAGCAAGTACTGTCTAGTGTCGGTGGGGATTTAAAGTCTCCTTCAGTATGGATAAAAATCCTTGCAAAAGGGTGCTATATTGAACCAAGTTGCAAGTTACAAATTGCCGAGAATATTGGCCCGTTGGTTAGGTGTATGTGCAATGATACTGAACGTCTATTATTTAAGAGTAATAGACTTTGGAGACAGGGAATTGTGGGGTTTGTCAATCTAGTTTCAAATATTACTCAACGTCAGGAGAAAGATGGACGAGTGATAGAGAATATACAAATTGTTGAGGCACTTCTACAACATGAAGGTTTACTCAGATCTATCGTTCAAATGGGATTCTGGTTGGAATATCGCCCTGATATTGTGAAGGAGCTAAAGTCGGAAGGCATGCAAATTGCTGGCATTGTTACAGCTAGTAGGGTACTTATGGCGATGTTAGTAAATGAAATGGAAGGAGAAAGTAGGCCCCAGCTATTGGACATTATCGGCACCACACCCGTTATAAACAAAGAGTATGATTCTACTTGTATGATCTCAAGCGTTGCTGGAGTAGTACGTCGATTAAAGATGATAGATGAAAGACAAAGAAAAGGCATTTTCGACGTAATTCAACGCCTGGTTAGAGAGGCAGACTGTGTTGACAAAGGCGTCATTACTGAGATGATTGATCTTGGAACAAACTATACATCTGATTACGAATGTGCTTTAAGTGTGGCTTTACTATCCTTGAAGTGTATAGTTGATAAAAACAGTGAACCAAATGATACACGTGTCGCTTTTGCCATTCGTACTGGGTTGATCAAGATGTGTTTGGGGTTCATCGAACGTTATGGGCAACATGAATCATTCAGGGTTGGCACGGCACCCATGCATGATATTATTGAATGTATTTTACAAAATGTTAATAAGGTCTCGTTGCACAAGAAATCTGCAAAAGCTATTGAGAGTAAGAGAAATACGAATGTCATATTGTACATATCCACGCTCACTAATTCGGAGGGGGGCAAGTGCAAAAAGTTATTAGATATGGTCTGGTCCATTCTTGACCTCAATGGATCATACTACTGTTGCCGATGCATCAAACAACTAAGCAGAATGGACGTTAAAGTATGCAATGGATGCAGTAGTATGGTATATTGCTCAAGAGCTTGTCAAAAAGAAGATTGGTTTAACGGACATGATATGGCATGCAAAGGCGATGGTAGACAAATGGCTCAGTTTCAAGGCAGGTCTATACCAGAAGGAATATCATCAGATGAAAGAGCCGCTGCCAAACTGAAGGACATTCAGACAAATATGACGATGATTCAGAGTTGAAATTGTTCCTCAGCCATTCAGACACAATCTTGAGCCAAGCAAGCTCCATCAACCTTCCTCTTTGTGATTGTGTTGTGCGGTTTGATCTTAGTGAATGCCCTCCTGCGGTTGATGTGAAAAGCTATACGGATGTTTTTGACACGCCAGAAGAAAGGAAAATCTTTGAAGATTGCAGATCGAACGATTACACCCTGTGTGTTTACTGTTCAAGTATTTTCATCCGGGGGTCAGAAGAAGAACTATCTATGCAACGATTCTTCCTCCATGAGTGGCTTACGAAACAAAGCAAAGGAATTATATGCTAAAGTAGAACTTCATAACTCATAAAACGGTGTACTTTGCTCCTCCTCATCTTTCATTGCCTACGACTTCAGATTAGTATTAGAAAAGGTGCACATCTTATGCACAAAAAGTCGTTTGACCATCCACAGTACGCATCTCTGTAGATGAGTAAGACCACATCTACCGGACGGACTAATACTATTGGAAAGATAGTCAAAAACTGAACTAGTGGGTATATCATGAGCATATTAGATATAAGAATCACTAGTACACCAGGCTAATAGAGAGGTAGGAGAGATAGACTTCTCATACGTTTTTGCCGTACAAAAGTCGTATATCGGTATCCTCTTAATCTCTCTCTCAAATTTCACTAAGACAATTTTTTCACCATGATGCTGCGTCTTTAGGAGGCCGCTCCTCCAAAAGCACAATAGTTGATAATAAACTACTACGGGTATATCATAACGATATATCATTGTATAATATCCGCCCGAGACATACACTGCAACTGCTTTAGTTATTACACAATCTATACATACACCAGCGAGTCCAAAAATGAGAGTAGCGATGATAATCGACCGGCCTACTCCATTTGTGAAGGCTACAAGCTACCTGATACTCAATCTACGTGATGCCCTTAAAGAATATGTATTAGAGAAGCGTCAAATGATCGTATCTATCTCCTATACTTGAGATGGAGTGCTGCATCGATACTACCACACACTACCTCCTTAAATTTTCGAATGATTCTTATGTTGGATCTACTGACAACTCTAGACGGAACAATACTGGTAGAACAACAGAGATAACACGCCACGATTATCATTAGATACATGAGATCGAATACTGCTGCATATCCAGTATGGTTTGGCCGTATGAGGGTATATTGGATATGATATTGATGGATCATATAAAATGCACACATGATATGCACAAAATGTTTGTTGCATCATAATGCTATACATGATGGTGGGGAACGATAGAGTAGCACTATTGGGGTAAAAGAAGACTATATAAATCGAATTGTAGCTCAAAACAATGGATATTGGATGCAGATCCTTTGTATGATATACAACAACAATGCAATGAAAAATGCATGAAACCCATCAATCAACACACCCGAACCTGCACATATCATAATAAAGTAAATTCTAAGCATCATTAGATACTAAAATGTTGAAAACATACCCTAGATACGAATAGCATACATATGTAGAAGTAATATAATGCTTAAATGATAAAATATGTGCTATATCTAGTATGAAAAAAGAAGTATCATCGTTTCACTATAGAAAAATGCAATGGCTGTCTACTCAATGATGCAATATGTGTAGAGATGAAGTAAAATCCCACTCAACATGCTCTGTAGACTCGTTAAAAGCAGCTAAAGCGACGAATCGGCTCGGCGGCGGACAGACTTATACGCAAAATGTACGGCAGAAACGTGGGAGATCAAGATCAAGAGTAGGCCTACATAGGAACTCGTAGGAATATGGTGAGAGGGAGATTGGCGATCGCTCATCTGCCGTACATTTTTGCGTACAGCTCTCGTTAAAAACACGCTATTTGTACGCACAAACGGGCGGAAAGATAGAGAAAGGAGAGAGTTCGTGGTATCTTTTGGTATCCTACAATACTCTTATGTAACTATGACTATCGGTGGTTGTTATTTATAGTTGTTGTTGTTGTTGTTGTTGTTGTTGTTGTTGTATATATATCCATCCCTCATTCCCAACATATATAGGAATAAGAAGAAGGTAGAGATAGTCCAGAAGAAGATAGTCTATAGGCGTGTATTGTACGGCGGCGTCGATAAGCGAATAAGAGATCTTTGTACGAGAATCATTAATCAATATTCAGAGAAATTTTGCAACCTATCTGCTTTGCAACATATCAGATTAATGCACCTCCTCCCTAATCGATTACTACTGTGCCGCTATAACAATACAACGGGATTATAATAGTAAAGTTCTACTAAAAGACATTGCAATACACCACTACACTGCATATACTACGGCGGCGGTAAAAACAGTGTAAAACATTGGTGATAGTATAATTTTGTGGTGCACCATCTCTGAAACTTAGACAGGTACCTTACAGATACATATTGGCACGCACTAACACTATTCCCTACCACGGTATTGAAGTATATATAGACAACTAGTTACAATTAATCAATATACAAACATTTGTCATACCCGCCAGCAGCTTCGTATATATCGACGCACATATCAACTGTTTCTATTGGAAGTTCTAATTGCATTATGGGATCATCATCTAAGAAGAAAGGACAGCAGCGTAAGGCTGCGGCAAAGAAGGCATTATCAGCAGCAGAAGCAGTAAATGTTAGTGGTGTCGGTGGTAGTGACGGCAGCAACTCGAACGTTGCTGGTGGAAACAGTAATCAATCGAAGATTGTTGCAAAAGTTAGAAGAGGTAACAATTATGCCACGAAGAGATTGACTTCTGGTGTGAGTATAGAAGAAGGGTTTTCGTATGAAGAGAGTGGAGTACTATCAGCAGTGTTAGATTTTTTCAATAGGTGTGAAGATGAGACATTCGACGGAGTGATGAATAGTGTCGGCGGGGATTTAAAGTCTCCTTCGTTATGGATGTATACTCTTGTAAGGGCTAGCCATGTTGAACCAAGTTGCAAGCTACTTATTGTTCAGAACATTGGTCCGTTAGCCAGATGTATGTGCAACGATATGGAGCGTCTCCTCTTCAAGAGTAATAAGCATTGGAGACAGGTTATTGTCATGTTCGTCAATTTGGTTATTAATGTGATGGAGAATAAAGCCGACAAAACTTTAGAAGATGAAAAGATAGTAGACACTATGCTTCAGTATGATGGGATGCTGAGAAGTATTGTCCAATGGGGATATTGGGGAGAACAACGTCGTCCTGATATTATTAAGGAGTTAAAGTCGGAAGGCTTTACAAGTACTATGAGCATTCTAATGAGTAGGAGGGTCATTGAGGTGTTAGTATTAAATATTGGTATGAAAGGAGAAGGTAGAAACCGGTTAGTGGAGATTGGCACCACGCCTATTGTAAACAAAGATTATGATCCCAACTGCATGATCTCATGTACAGCTGATTTGGTACATCTACTGAAGACATCAAAAGATAAGAAATACAAACGCATCTTAGGCATGGTTCAGCGTCTAATTGTTGATGTAGACTGTGTAGACAAAGGAGTCATTACAGAGGTGATTGACTGGGGTACAAACTGTGTATTAAATTACGATGATGCTTTAAAAGTGGGTATGATGTTAATGGAAATGATACATCAAGGGCCGACTATTAATAAATATGTATGTGATACCCGTGTTGCCTTTGCAATCCGTAGTGGTCTGATTGAGTTGTGTTTGGGATTCATGAAGCGATTCGGAAAGCATGAGTCCTTTGTGAATGACAAATTACCCATGCATGATGTCATTGAATGGATTTTAGAAGGTATTAATAGTGTCTCATTACTAAGAAGACAGCAAATGCTATTAGAAGTAAGTGGGAGATCATCGAGGCCAAATTGGTCAGTTTTGAACAAATGGATATCATTACAAGCTATCCCAAGTGCAAAAAGGCGTTAGATATGATCAAAGGCATTCTATATCTAAACGGCTTATACTGCTGTCGGTGTAACAAGTCACTGAGTAGAACAGAGGTGATGGAATGCAACGGCTGCCACCGTATGGCATACTGCTCAAGAGCTTGTCAGAAGGAAGATTGGCTAAATGGTCATAGTCTTACCTGTTGCTGTTCACCTACCGTTAAAACAATCGGTCAGTTTCAAGGCAGGGTTTTACCAGAAGAAGTACCATCAGATGAAAGAGCCGCTGCCAAATTGCAGGAAATAGAGATCAATACGAATATGATTCAGCTGAAGCTTTTCCTTGACAATTCAGAGGCTATCTTAGACCAAGCAAAGGGTTTGGGTATACCCCTACATGATTGTATTGTGGCGTTTGACTTATCTCAATGTCCTCCTGCATTGAAAATTGAGAAACACACGGCAGCATTCAGCTCACAAGATAATATTGAAGGGTTTGAAGAGAGCAGGTCAAAAGATAATATCATGTGTGTTTACCAATTAGATATTTGCATTGGGAAACGGAAAAGCTTTGTAGCTATGCAGCGGCACTCCCCCCATGAGTGGCTAAAGAAACAAAGCGAATAGGCATGTGGCTAGAAGTATGTACATTTATAACTCATATAACAATAACTCTACTCGATAATCTTTTCATGTACTAATGTTTATCCATGCACTACTTAAGATGTGTGCACTATTCATTCTTCTCAATAACATATAACCTTGCATCTCGGCAAACTATTATATGAACGTGCCCTTTCAGATGCAAGCCGTTTCCCCTCCCCCTCTCATCAATCATGACCCCTCTTACACCCTCTTATACCTATCTATGGACTCGTCATTGACTTTGATGACCTCTTGGAGGGCTGCTTCGAGTTCATAATGGTGCTGCAAATCTCCAACGTACCCTCGACATAATTGATCACGCTCAAATCTTCTAGGTCATCGCCGTATGGATCCTGTATTGAAGAGGGGAATGGGATATGATACGAGAAGTGGACATGAGATATGAGTATTGTGTCCAGAGGACAAGTATGCACATCATATTCAAAAAACCCTCAACTACTTACAATCATCTTAGTACCAAGAGACCGTAGCCCAACAACAAAGATACACTGTAAAAACACAATGACACCATTAAGTACGTCCAATCCAATGTAAGTCTCCTCTCCCCAACCAGCGGCATATGCCGTGTCAATAGCAAACAACGGCAAGTACAAGGCACTCAACAATACCAAGAAGTGGATGTAAAAGAAGTGTCTATATTGAAGAAAGGAAGGGTAAAGATGAGGCATGAGATGTGAACTTTTGTACAAAGGTATACACATCATATGTACCAAAAGGTCACAAGCAGCACTTACGGAGGTTGATCGGTGTCTGTATTGAAGAGGGGAATGGGATAGAGATACAAGAAATGAACAAGAGATATGAACATCGTGTAACGAGGACAAGTATGCACATCATATGCACACGATAACCCCACCAACTACTTACAATCATACATTCCATCCATAGCAGCCCTAAATGCTAAGATACGATCATGCATTAACTTCTCCTGATAACTATCCAAATATCCAGCCTTTCTTGCCTCAACGACATCCTCTTGACACCAAGTACACAACTCCTTCATACACAATCCACTATTATCCATATCATGATGACTTAATTCCTCCATTTCCGCGGGTGTTAATAACTGATGTTCCTTGTTGTACACGTCAAAAAAGTGTGCCTTGGAATAAGGAGAGCCTTGTCTGTATTATTGGGATGTGAAAGTTGAGCATAAGATGTGAGCATATTGTTTAATATGACATGAGATGATACCACCGCACCCCACATCTAACCCTCTCTAGCCCCTCATCTCAACAAAGAACAAACTACTCTATCCTTCCATATCTAATCCCATCTCTAACCAACACTCCCCATAAATCCCACATTCCCATCTCTCTATTCCCCATGTCATATAAAACTAAGCTAACATAGGTAACCTATCCTACCCACCCCACAAATCAAATACAAACAAACCACTCACCCAATGGCATTCAATCCGACATATCCAGCAATCTGTGCCGCATTAAAATGTCTAACCAACTTATCAGCACTTTCCTTAGGCAACTGTACCCTTGCCAATCCAGCCACATCTTGAATCCGTCCACTACACGCTTTACTAAATCCGTACATTTCCAAGAATCTTCCATTCGTTTGATTCACAAACAATACTAAAAAGAACGATAAAAATCCACCCAATACACCAATATTTGTTTTTGACATTACATCAACTTCCTCGGGTACATATGTGATTACATTAGCATAGATTCGTATACCGATGTATATACCCATTGTTGTCCATACTAGTAAATCTGTAGAGATTTCTTTTAAACATGTTCCTGACCAGAATAAGAGGATACGCCAGAATGGTAACTCGGGCTAATGTGTATAAATTGTTATTGCGTATTGCAGGATTGTGTTGCAATTTGCAATGTATTGTGTCGTTTGTAAGGCGAAGGTGTATCATAGGCATTGCAATATAATAGAGTTGTGTGTGATATAAATATGAGAAGGTGCATCAACTCAAACGGCATAACATATTACACGCCCCCGTCGAGAAAGTCAAATATATCATTTTTGCATATTAATATCATATAATATATCCCCATCCACAACCTGGGGCTAGCCACCTCTATTGCAATACAATATTCGTTACACAAAATAAAACTCACCCTTAATAAAATTTCTCGTCTATGCCGTTCAATACTCTGTAATTCATCAAATGTTGGCCGTGTCTCTCCGTGATATGTCTCAACTGCCATTTTACTAGGCTGCTTTTTAGTAGGGCTTTTTGTTGTTATACTGCTTAACATTTGATTGGCAACTGGGGCATTGTCGATAAAGTCATCGTTATTTGTTGGGTTGGTTGCAATGTTTAAGAAATCATTGTAGGAATCGGCACCGTTGTTAGAGTTGTTATTACGGGTTGGTGTTGTTGGTACTGCTGTTATTACATTCATTTCTCCCATTGTCGTATACTAGGCTATGGGCTACTATTTTATTGATGTTCTGTTCTACATCATTTGCAACAACAAAAACGGCTACCTAGTTTGATGTGACATAAGATATGACACTCTATGTCACTACTCTTTCAGCATCCAACTATCCAACCGAATATCTATGCCTTTAATAGCAATCCGTGTTAGATTGAGTGCATGCAATCCGTAGCTTATTATATCTACTTAATGTGTTAGGTGTAGTATGATTACTGCCATGCGGAGAGCTTCTTGTGTTTGTTGGTTTGCAATTTTTTGTGCATATGATGTGCACTTTTTGATTTGGAGAGCTTTAAGTTTTTAATGCCCAAGCAGTATTCATTAATAGTACTAAGCAATAGTGTAGGTTGTAGGTTAATGACAAGTAAAGTGTATCGTTTTATGAGTTATGGATGCTGTAATGTAGTGGCACCTCTACTTCTACTTCATCCAATAGACGGCACAGACACAGATTCTGACGATTCGGTTTGTTTCATTAGCCACTCGTGGGGGAAGAATCTTTGCAAAGCTAATCGTTCTTCAGAACCTCCTATGTACAACGATGATGCGTAGATGCACGTGATATTGTCTTCTGATCTACTCATTTCAAACCCCAACAGATGCTCGGTGTCTGTTTGAAAGAAATCTGTGTAACATTTTGCTGCAACCCTAGGAGGGTAATGCCGTAAATCAATCTTTATAACACAGTCACACAAAGGTAGATCCAATGCCTTTGCTTGGCTCAGGATTGTCTCCGAATGATCAAGAAAGAGCTTGAGCTGAATCTGATATTCTTCTCCAGCTCGTCAATCTTTCTAGCATCCCGTTCATTATCTGGCGTACCTACCCAAAAAACGGCTAGAATTACTATGTGACATAAGATACGACACACCAATGTCACTTCTTTCTGCCATCTCATCTACCTCATGCCTTTAGATGAGTGCAATCCGTAGCTCATATCTACTTAATGTGTTAGTTGTATCATGATTACTACCATGGAGAATGGTATGTGTTGGATAGGAGCAGAGTGTGCTTATTGTCGATATTGTAATTTTGTGCATAAGATGTGCACTTTTTGATTTCGATGAGCTTTGGCTTTGCAGTTCATACCCAAGTAGTATGCCGATGGTAATAAACAGTGCTGTTCAATAGCGTTGATGTGTGGACATGTAGATACGATAATGACAAGTAAAGCGTATTGTTTTATGAGTTATGAATGCTTCCGCTACATGGCACCTCTACTTCATTCAATAGACGCCACAGATTCTGATTCGGCTTCGGTTTGTTTCATTAGCCACTTGTGAGTGAAGAATCTTTGCATTATAAGGACTGGAGTTTCATCATCTTCATCCAATGCCCCATTAAAGACAAATGATAAGTACGCACACGTGATATTCTCTTTCGACCGAGTCTCTTCAAACCCTCTTTGTTCGGCTGATGTTTCAAACCAATCGGTATACTTCTTTACCTCAATAGTCAGAGGGCAGCAGTATAACTTGAACACAGCAACACAATCATACAATGGAATATCTACACCCTTTGCTTTGCTCAGAATAGTTTCTGAGTGATCCAGAAACAGTTTGAGATGGACCATTGTGGAGTTGACCTCAAGCTCCTTCAGTTTACCAGAAGCTCTTTCATCATCAGGCACTTCTTCTGGCTGAATCCTGCCTTGAAACTGACCTGCTGAAATATCATTGTATGTCTTGCTGCAAGTCAGTTTGTGCCCATGCAGCCAGTCATCTTTCTGACAAGCACGTGAGCAATATGACATACGGCCACATCCATTGCATTGCAATACTTCCGTCTTGCTCAGAGATTTGTTGCATCGGCAGCAGTATGATCCATTAATATTTAGAATAGACCTGGCCATATCTAATAAATCCTTGCACTTATCATTGTATATTATTGATGTTGACATATCTTTAGCCGTGATATCATTTGCCTTGATAGTATCTACCAAGCGTACAAGTTTGTCTTCGGTGACGATTCTCTTGCTTCTGATAGCCTTTGCTGTCTTCTGATGTAATGAGGCATCATTAATGTTACAGAAGATGGACTCGATGTGATTGTATAGTGCTTTATCCTCATCACAAAAGGATTCGTGACCCCCAAAACGATCGACAAAGTTCAGACACATCTCTACTAATCCACAACGAATAGCAAAGGCGATGCGGGTGTCACTTTCCATGCCGTCACCTTCGTCATCATATCCCTGGCAAAGCATGAAGCTTGATAATCTTGTCACTAACACAGCACTGTCACAATCATGGACATGATTCATACCCCAATCAATCATCTCTGAAATTACATCTTTGTCAATACAGTCGCCTGCCTCAATGAGAGGCTGAAGAAAGACACGAGCCCACTTCTCCTTATTCATTTTCACGTCGCGTATTAGTACGATAACAAATGGTACCATGTATGTTGAATCATAATCCCTAGACACGGTCGGTGTAATTCCAATAGACTCCAATAACGTCTTATCTTTTTTAGATACATCATCCAATAACACACCCACAATACTCATCCCCATATCAACGATAGTTCCACATATTGGACTACCAAGTACCTTGATGATATCCGGCCGATATTCCTTCTTCCAATATCCCCACTGGACAATAGATTCAAGTAATCCCTCATACTGAAGAAGCTGTTCGACTTTCTCATTCCTAACATTATTACGACGTAATATCATTTTGTAAATCAGCTCTGCAAAAACTAGCATACAATTCCCCCAATACTTGTTACTCTTGAAGAAGAAACGTTCCGTATCATTGCACATGCATCTAACTAATGGTCCAATATTCTTGGCAATCTCCAACCCAGAACTCGGTTCCGATGCATCTACCCTAACAAGAACTTTAATCCACACGGAAGGCGAAACTAAATCCCCTTTAACACTTCTTATTACCCGATTGAACGTTTCATCTTCACATCGTTTCAGAAAGTTGAGCACCGTTGTGAGTATACCACTATCTTCATATGAAAGATCCAATGGATTATTCTTCTCGGATATCAATGATTCCGTGGCATTATTTTGAGCCCGTGAAATATCCCCAACAAACTTTGCCTTAATTAGAGATTTTTCCTGTGGTGTTAATACCTGCCCTTGTGCAAATCTATTCAGTACATCAGTCAAAACTGCACGTGTACCAGGAGTTAAATTACCATTATCTGGTAAAGGGGTGTTACTTCTCGCTGCCTTACGCTGCTTCCCTCGTTTCTTTTTAGATGATACTACCATAATGTTGATAAAAATGTGTAAATAGTGTATTGTCAGCTGACTAGCTGCTGAAATACAACACCAATAGCCAATCTTATTAAAAGGTATATATTTCTTTTGCTGTGTAATAAACTTATATATTGATATACCGTCCTTGTTGTGTATCGTATGTTTCTGGAAATTCAGATTATTGTGCACCACAAACGAGAACGTTTTAGGTGTTATACAGTTTAGTATTGTAACTTGCCGCCGCCGTATAGTGTGGAACGTTATATTGCAATGTGGAGTAGAACTTTTAGTATAATAATTCCTTGTATTGGGTAGGTGCGCAGCTTAAATCCGATATGATAGGTCGGTGCAGCTTCTTTCTGTGTAGTGTGCAATTGCAAAATGTGCAAGTAAATTTATATTACAAATTACATAGATAGATGCAGCCTATACGTCGCTACACAACATACCTAAATCATACAAACTATCTCTACTTCTTCTTGTTCCGTCAGTTATTAGAAGGAGCTACATATTGTACAAACCACCTCTGCCTGCTTTTCTCCATTGTTTGAGTTGATGATGTGATTAATGTGTGTTGAAAACTTTTCATCATTTTATGGGATGGAGAACTCCATTTTGGGAGGAATAAGAACGGAGCCAAAATGAACAGCACTTTGATTAGATCATGATATCACTAGTCCACTGTTAATGTGCTCATGGTATACCCACTAGCTCAGTTTTTAATGATATTTGTCACTGACATCAATCGTCAATCTCTCAAACAGAAAAGGATACCAAAGGATACCGATCAGCGGCGAGCCATATTTTACAAAACCTGCTATCAAAACATTAGTATGCCAATTCTATATCTAATAAGCTAATGGTAAATCCACTAGCTCAGTTTTTGATGATCTTTCTAATGTTGGTAGTCCGGAAGACGTGGTAGTACTTCTGTTCATGCTGCGGACAGCGAAAGTTGACTCTTTGACTTTTTGTGCATATGATGTGCACTTTTTGGTCTTAAGGGTGAAGGAGAAAAAGATAGATAGTACGAGGGCAGATAATGAGTAAAGTAATGAATCTTTTATTATGAGTGATGAGGTACTACTTGGTCGATTCATTTGTGATTCTTCATTCAAACAGCCAGGCCTCGAATGCCCTTTCTGATTCCGACAAGATAGAGATACCTCTTCATCATCATTCAATATTGGTCAATGAATTCACCAACAGCTCAAGAGGAAACAATCTTTGCATAGTAACATTTGGATCCCGTCCAGGTGGACATAAATCCCCATTGTTATAAAAGAATGAAGTGTACAAACACGTGATATTATCTTTTGACCTGCTGATTTCAAAATCATTCAGAGCTTCCGAGGATGAGCCATAAAACCTTTCATTAGAATACTTGACCGTCTCAACCTTGGTAGGACACACACTTAGGTCAAAATGTACTACACAATCACTCAGAGGGATATCCAACAAGCTCGCTTGCTTCAGAACAGTTTCGGCATTGTCAAGGAAAAGTTTCAGCTGAATCGCTGTGATATTGACCTCGAGTTCCTCCATCTTTGTAGCCGCTCTTACATCATCTGGTACTGCCATTGGCCAATATCTGCCTTGAAATTGACCCATATGCCTACCATTCCCCATACAACAGGTCATATTATGACCCTTCAACCAATCTTCCCTCTGGCATGATCTTGAACAATACGACATCCGGTGGCAGCCGTTACATTGTTTTACCTCTGTTCTGCTAAGTGACTTGTTGCATCGATAGCAGTATGATCCATTGATACTAAGAGTAGACCTGATCATATCTAATAACCCCTTGCACTTTGGATTGCTTGAGATACGTTCATTCTTTTCCAAACTCACTAACTTCTCTTCAATACTGTTCCTCTTGCTTCTAATGGCCTTTGCCGATTTCTGATGTAACGATATACTATTAATACCGTGGAAAAAACACGTAAGAGCAGTGTACATTGGTACTTCATCATTTCCAAAGCACTCATGCTCATTGAATCGTTCAATAAATCCCAAACACATCTCGATCAGACCAGTACGGATTGCAAAAGCGGCACGAGTGTCATTTGGGTGACTCTTCTTCATATTGGAGTCTTCAAGTATCATCGGATAGGATATCACTGCCACATTGATAGCACTTTCATAATCAGCTATATAGTTTGTCCCAAGATCTATTAGCTCAATAATGACGCCTTTGTCCACACAGTCTGCATCTCTAATCAGGCAACTAACCATTTCGAGGATGCCTTTTCTTTGATTTGCAGTCTTTAATCGACGTACTAATCCAGCAGCGCATGAGGTCATGCAAGTAGAATCATACTCTTTGTTTGTAACGGGTGTGGTGCCGATACTCTTTAATAACCGGATTCTACTTTCTCCTTCCATTCCATTCACTAACAGCTCTATCAATACTCCACTAGTTTCAACAGTGCCAGTGCACACAATACCTTCTGATCTTAACTCCTTCACAATATCAGGACGATAAACATCCCAGAACCCCCACTGGATAATAGATTTGAGTAAGCCTTCATGTTGAAGAAGTGCATCGACTATTTGCGTATTCTCCATCGCTTGTAAATCTATCCCACGTTGAAGAGTAGTATTTGCAACCAGATTGACAAATGGCACAATTCCCTGTCTCCAATGTTTGTTGCTTTTGAAGAGGAGACGTTCCGTGTCATTAGTCATACACCTAACCAACGGGCCAATATTCTCGGCAATTTGTAACTTGCAACTCGGTTCTTTGAGGCTTCCCGTTGAGAGGATGTTCATCCATGTAGAAGGAGACTTTAAATCACCACCTACACTATTCATTATTCCTTCAAATGTCTCATCCTCACATCTATTCAGAAATTCCAATACTACTGATAATGCACCACTACCTTCTAATACAACAGTGGCCACTCCAGATGGGACCCCTAATCCAGAAAGTAATTTCTTCGTGGCTTTGTTATCACCTGACCTAATTTTAGCAAGAGCTTTAGCGTTGATGCCACCACTACCACTACCACCACCACTGCTACCAACACCACTACTAGATCCTTCAGCAGCGGCAGATAATGCCTTCTTTGCCGCAGCCTTACGCTGCTGACCTTTCTTCTTTGATGATGCTCCCATAATAATATCGATATTAGAATTTCTAAACTATTGTAAACTGTTATTGTCCGTATCTATATATCAATCAATGTAAATAATATCTTGCAGGTATTGTAACGAGTATGGAAATTGAATTCTATACTTCAATACCGTCGTAGGGAGTAGTATTAAGGAGTACCAAGTACTATGATACACTGATGTGAAAATTGTAGGATGGTGCACCACAAATGAGAAAATGTTTTAACTTGCCAGCCCGCCGCCGTATGTGAGCAGTGTATATTATGTTGCAATTTAATATGGTAGTACTTTAATTATTAATATACCGTTGTGTCATTCATGCGGTAGCACCAGCTAAAGAGGTAGCAATACTGATTATATTGTATTGTTGTTGTTGTTCATAGATTGCAAGAAAATTCGTTGAATGAAAATCAAGAGATTCTAATAAAAGCCTCGACGCCACCGTACAACACGCCTATAGACTACTATCTAAATTATCTTCTCCAACTTCTTATTGTTCCTATATACGTGAGGTTTGAGGGTTAGATAAGCAACAAGCTCTCAACTCTCAACAAACCTCTATTAGTAATCAGTACCAATTCAGGATACCAAAAGGATACCAATGGCCGAGTGAGAAGAGGTTGAGAAGGAGTGAGAGCAACGCCAAGTGGAAATTCAATTAGTATGCCAAAATATCTATATCAAATATGCTCATTGTATATCAACTAGCTCTGATTTTGATGATCTTTTTAATGGTGGCAGTCCGGAAGACGTGGTCATAAACCTCTTTATGCTATGGTTGGTCAAAGTTGCTCTTTGACTTTTTGTGCATAAGATGTGTACTTTTAGATCTTTGGAGGATATATATATATATGGCTAGACTATAGACGTGAATAGATAACGAATATATTTCATATGATTTATAAGACTATTATTTAAGTTGTTGTCTACACCATCCTACTGAGTTAGTGGGAGTGGGAAAACCAGTAATTTTTGGTCTTGTCATAGGGACGTATGATACCTCTTATAATACCTGCATGCATATATCGGTTACGAGGCCGTCGTATTGCTAATAATATATCATTATACACTTGACATTGGCCATTGTAATTGTTCATCGGGTTTAATCATTATTAATTAAATGGCAGTTGGTAAATAATTTGAATTGGCATCTTCATACGTCCGTTGGCATACATTTGAATCGTCATCCAATCATTGTTTCATCATGTTTACACTGTTTGTACACTCAAAAGAGCTTGCCTCATCTTCTCATTATTTGATTAATCGATTATATCGCTTTGATAATAATACCATACTGCTTCCCAAGCTATATACTACCTCCATCTATGATTCATATCATCTTCGACGCCTCTAAGAGCGTATTGTCCTTTGGACACTCCCTTATCCAACCCTTCATAACGTTGCTCCATGAAGAGAGCAACAACGACGATGAAGGTAAGTGCAACGATTTATTGTACAAACTTTCCTTTTTGTCTAACCCGAGTTGTGACCAAGGTCGCAACGCACATACTACTAACACTCTCGGCATTTTTGCCAAGTCTTCCTTCTCATTAATCAGGCCTCTCGTTATGAGAGCTATCTCTGGATGTATCAAGGCTCTTCCTCTACCCGTCAAATCCATCGTCGTTACTTCGATCAGTCAATTGAAAGCTCTTGCTTCTTCGGGTATCCTTGATGGTTTGGTTGGGGATGACAATCTCCTTCGTTTAACACTTCCTACTGAATCCAAGATCATCGTCGCCACTACTTCTGAACTCGTCGTTGCTTCCTCTACTGATCTTGTCACTACTAATGATCAAGATACTCTCGTTGGAATTGATAAGGAGGAGAGTTACTTCCCCAATGCCTTGAACTTCATCGTGATTGGATGTATGATCATCTTGCTTGCCTTTGGATGTGGCATCATTTGTTCGGGCACTGCCATCCTTTGCTTGTCCATCTTTCAAGCCGTGATACTCGAGTACAACTACCAAATGATTTCCTCGCTCGTTGCTGTCATAATGAAGTGCCTTTCTATGATCTTTAGTCCATCTTCTTCTAATGTTGATTTGAATGATGCGGACAAAGTTGCCAAGGTCGAAGAACTTGCCGTGTCAACCCTTCGATCTTCTAGTCTTTGTTTGGACATGTCATCTTCCGTTGCTTCTAATGAGTTGGATGTCCCAATTGATGATTTGTCTGATGTTACTACTACTGCCATTGTGTCTCGTTCCGACTCAAGTGATGCATCCACCTATTTGCCGCACAAGCGATGCATCATTGCCTTTCTACTTCTGATCTTTACTTCGTTGAATGGGATTGTGGATACATTATCGGTTGTTGATTTTATTGATTGGTTAATCCTTCTTACTTTGGTTGGTTCTATGATGCTCTTTAGTACTGCCAATTCTAAACAACGTATGGGCTCTGATGTTGAGAAGACCATTAACACTTCCATGTCATCTGCCTCCTCGGGTGATATTGATACCAACCGCCCTGCATCAAGATCTGCCGACGATACCCAATCCCAATCTAAATCGACATTGACCTTATCTAATTGGAAACAAGAGGTACCACAACTTCCGTCTGCCACTCCATTCAGTCTGATGGGTACCCTTCAAGCATGCCTATCGTCAGGATTTCAACACGTCCAACATGAACGTCACAATCTCCTCATTGCCTTTCTACTAATGGCATGTACACCGATACCCGTGATGGTTGCAGTTCTGATTGTGTTGCTTGATTTCTGGACGGTTCTTCAAGCCTTGTTTGTTGCAACTTGTCTCGTTTATATCACCACATACATCACGAAGGCATTGCATTCTATACCGACTTATTTGAGGGGTTTAACTACTGCCTTGGTCATCAGAGTCTACCAATTCAACCCCATTAATACCATTTGCAACATTAACTCCGACGAATCATGCCTTATCACTCTTCTACTTATGGTCATCATACCCTTAATGAGCATTGTTGTTGTGATGATGATGTTGTTCTTGGCATCGTTTAATTGGTCACTCGTCGTTCAAGTTCTTGCAGAGTGTACAATAATGAGTTGCCTTCCCGCTATACGACAGGCTTGTGGTGTTGTGACTTTGATGATGTGTTTGAAAAGCATTACATACTACCTCCTTCGATTGTGGCAGTATCAGCTGTCGATTACCTGTACCTTCCTTGACGTGATAGGAGCCTCCGGTCCATTGGTAAATCGTATGAGTTGGCTGTTCGCTGTGATATCCTTTGCACTGACATACTACGATGACGGCGGTGGTGTTCATACTCGTCGAGGCATGCTCTATTCCGACACGATCCGTACCGTTACACCACCTACTGGATACTATTCAATTCTCTACTCCGCCATTACCCGTACATTGAGCTCTATTTGGACGATCTTTCTTTTGGTAACCACAACCGTTGTGAAGAAGCTCGTCTACCTCATCGCATATATGTCAATTCTTCTGGTTCATGTCATTATCATGTTGGTTCAATCGATTGATTACAAGGCTGTCATGTATACCTCGGCGGCATATCTTTTCAGGTTGCCAATTACTATCATTTTGAGATCTCTCGGCCGATTACTTGCACCATTCAATCAAGTTGAACAGAAGGAGCTACCACCACCGCCTGTAAGTGTTGAAATATCCGACGATGAGGATAGTGATGATGACGATTCTACTATCGATTTTGGTGCTGCCGACCCAATCGATGATTTTGATTGTGTGATGCCTCCTCCACCGTCTCGGCCTAAGCGTCGTACTCGTCGAAGGAAGGAATATCCTCCAGCAGTATGGCATCGTGGGAGAGGAGGTCGAGGTGGTCGTCTACGACCGACCACTTAAACCCAGTTAGTTATTGACGACTGTCTATCATCTCTCGTTATTTATGTGGAGTATGGGGGTGTACGGATACTGTCTGTTCACCCCCCAAGGTAAGTCCAGTGTTGTTTGTGTTGTTGGTATTCGTTTAACATGATCTAACATTCTCTTCATTCTACATTCTCTGTGGCAATTCAATCTTCATTCTCGTCCTGGCCAGATGTTGAATGAGTATTGGATTGTCAACTTTCTTTCTTCTTTCTTACACTTGCAGTTCTGATATGATGTTGTTGGATGATAGTATAGATAATACCTTAATCTTGGGCAGCCTTGTGGTAGGGCCCTACCGAGGTTGCCTACCCGTTTTATACATGTCTTGTGTGCTTCTATGCTTGTTTGTACCATGATATTATACCCCCACTACTACCCAATCACCACCCACACCTCGATTGTTTGACGATGTTATTGAAGTTTAATGCTGATCACTACCAAGAAATAGGGCACAGTTTTCCCATGTGAATAGGCTTTGGGGCCATTCGGAACAAATAGATTTCACCCAACGTGCTTGGCAACTTCCTCTGATATTCTTCTCTCATCCCACCCAACTCTAACATGATCGACGCCTTGACGTGGCGTTGGAGCTTCCCAAGTTCAGATTCTGGGATCCAAGTCGATCCACCCCACTCATCTCTCCAACTCACGTGTATATCATCTCATATACCTCATCAACTCACTATCCTGTCGACTCTTTGCGTCGATGCGATAACTGTCTCACACTTTTGCTTGATGAGCAGTCGATAACATTCACAACTCCCCAAACATGCCGTCCATATTCCATTCATCCATATCAACTTACTACCCTTTGCCAACCTTACTTGTTACTACCATTTCATACCATACCTCGATAGAGGGGAGACCTCTCGCAAAATTTTGATCCTCTGTTACACCCTGCTCTCTTCTAATGGGTCTCATCTAAACTCGAGATACAGTCCAATCATAATTCTACCCCCACATCAAACCACCCCATGGTTAGCGCGGTCTCATCAATCCTTGCCGTTGTTGCACATGAGTACATGGTGTACATGCCCATCTGTCATCTTGATATAACACTCCCCTCTCATTCAAATGTATGCCAATCTATCTTGATGAGTAGTCTGTTCTGCTCAATAGCAAGTCCACAACTTCATCTGCGGATTTCATCGTATTTGAACAAAGGGACCGACACACAAGACCAATCCTATCTCTGCCAAGATGACAAACCCCTAGGGCACCGCAACTTGATCCAGACTACTTTTAAAGAGGCATCATCATTACTCTCTTTTCGATTGGTTAGGGTTGACCACGTGTGGCTGTAACCAATATCTGGAAAATAGAGTGTATTTGAGAAATATCAAACTTTAATCTGATCCATGTCTAATCCCAACCGACCTCTTCGTGATGATAACTTAGACACGTCGTGCCACATATAACATTCGGATATTCCTCGTCAATACTTTGTCCCCTTCCAATTCTAATAATAACGACAATCCTCTCGTGCAGCAGCAGCTTCGTCCCTCTGTTTACTCTTAATCTCACCCAGGTATGCTTGATATGTTTGTAATGCTTTTGTGTAGTCTTCTTTGGTTGCATCTCCACTAGAGTATGAGTCTCTGATTTGATCTAACGATGTAGAATACCCACTCCTTACCGCAATCATGTAATGTTTCAATGCTCGTTCATGATTGCCTGCATTCTCTTCCTCAATACCTAGATTGTATCTTGCTGTTTCATTTCCTCCCATAGCTGCTAATTCATAATAACGTATCGACTTCTTCGTATCTCTTTCCACACCTCTACCTAAATAATATGCAAAACCAATAGAGCAATAAGCATTAGCATGACCAAGTTCACCTGCCCGATGCCAAAGCTTAAACGCCTTTGTATAATCTTGTGCCAAGCCGTTTCTCCCATCTCGATAGTCACACCCCAAACTGTAGATTGCAATAGCATCACCAGCCTCTGCTCGCTTCCTTTTCCTTTCCACTATCTCCTTATCTGTTTCAGGTGATGGAGTTCTGCAAAAAGGACACTTTTTCTTATCAACTTTATTACCTTGGTGATCATAGACAGGCGCATAATTACATCCACTGCAAATAGTTTTACCACAACATGTCTTATATCTCCGCCCAGAGTCCACTGTAGGCAAGAGTTGGAAACAAATTGGACAATATCCATTTAGTGATGGTGGATGTTTGAATAGTTCTATGTCATGTGACTCGGCAGCATTCTCAGCGGCCAGTCTGACATATTCCTCACAATCTTTCTTATGCTTGTGCCGATGCTTCTTTTTGCAAGCGGCGTTGCAATACTTGACCATCTTACACTTGTTGCACGTATTGTTGACATCACTACCTTCTTTACCACAATTAGCACATATCGATATACTATCTTCATTATCAACCGTGCTCATGTTGTGTAACTTATCATTCATCTCACTTACACCATCATCGTTTGATTTTGATGCACCTTTATTGCAACTATCGGGAGTACTCATACTTTGAATACAACACTAAGATATACTCGTCAGTTGATTCGATGTTATATATCGCTACTCTCTGTACCACAAGAAGATACTACGCCACTCTATATACCGTGTAAAGGAGGCCTATATGTATCAAAAATAGTGCACAAGATGTGTACTTTATTGTAAAATCCTTCAATATCAATGACAGAGCTTCGAAAGTACCACTATTCGAAAGAACGTTAAAAACTGATCTATCTGTTGTAATATTGGTATACCAAATAGCTTATTGCAATAGCTATTGATATAAAAGTCTGCCATATGGTCAGATGATAAAAAAGTGATAGATTAATATATTATTTATGAGAGTTGAGAGCGGTATCCGGTATCCTTTTATGAGAGTAGAATCGTTTGAGCAGATGGTTGCAATCAACATCCATGTCTTTGTATTGAGGTGATATCTTATTATCTATTATCGATTGCAAATCCAATATAGCAACGTTTCAATAGCATATCTATATACTCAAGAGGTCCGTCAATGAAGATCTTTAAACAAGCGGCAATAGCCGTAGTACTTGCTTCTACTTTAGTAGAAGTTGATGGGTTTAATCTACCAACATCACGACGTCTTGAACCAGCCATCAATCAACAACGACAGCTTGTGGGTAGTAGTGTTCGTAAACTTGATGTTAAATCAATTAATAAATCTTCTGGTAAGCTTCTTTTATTTGTGTAGTATTGTGCGTGTGCTGTTATATAGTTTAGGCGGTGTATTATAGGGATGCAGTTTTGTGTAGACATTTTGGGTTTTTGAGTAATGTGTTGAGAACATATGTAATTATGTGCAATGCGAAGAGAATCGTACAGTACCCCGTATCGAGCTATGGAGAATAGATACATATGTTTAGGAGTCTAGATAGGCGTAGATTTGTTCAAGTTGTCGGCCGCGTCGGTGGATAGATAGATGAGATATGGCTGTAGAACTTTTTTGTGCACAAATTTTGTTGCAATGATATAGTTTGATGGTTCCCATATCTCACACAACAATCTATCACAAACAATAATACATAGCTCTATTCTCAACAATTGAAAGTCCAAACTCAGTTGAATCCGAATCAACCTCCGATCCCAACGACAAAAAATTATCATCATCAGACGATTGGATCTCCGAACAATTTGAAACAAAATCACCCCATCAAATATTAGGATCACCAATTCCATACTCCGACATAACAATCGGTGTATTAAAAGAAGATTATCAAAATGAAAATCGTGTAAGTGTTGCTCCCGAGAGTGTTAAGATGTTAGTTGATGCTGGATTGAATGTTGTTGTTGAAAGTGGTGGTAAGTTGTGTATATTGTGTTTTGTTTGGGCGTTCGTATCCTTTGCAATATCTCTCAATCTCACGTACACACATCATTAACATATAGCCGGTGAAAAGGCATCATTCAGTGATGAGTCCTACATTCAATCAGGTGCATCAATCCTACCCACCCAAGCTGAAATCTACAAAGCATCTACAATCCTAACTAAAATCCGTCCACCAACATCTGCATCTGAAATATCATTACTAAAAGATAAAACTTTAATAGGTATGATATCACCAAGTATTAATACCGAGTTATACGAAATATTAACAAATCAAAATACAAATGTGTTTGCATTAGATAATGTTCCACGGATGTTATCACGTGCACAATCTTATGATGTATTAAGTAGTCAAGCAAACATTGCAGGATATAGAGCAGTGATTGAAGCAGCGAATAACTTTCCACGATTCTTTGCTGGACAAATGACTGCCGCTGGTAAGGTACCACCCGCCAAGGTGTTAGTATTAGGTGTAGGTGTGGCAGGCTTGGCATCAATCCAAACTGCCAAGAATATGGGTGCTATTGTTCGTGCATTTGATGTACGTGCTGTTACGAAGGAACAGGTTGAAAGTATGGGTGCTACGTTCTTGGAAGTTGAAATTGAAGAGGATGGTGCTGGGTCTGGTGGGTATGCCAAGGTACGTTATTCTTTGTTTTGTTGTTGTCGGGTAAAGTGTGATCTTTGTTTGTTTCGTTATTGATTAAGAGTCACACATCTCATGTCCAATTCCCTCCCCACGTTCCCCACACCCCTTCATTCATACATATGATAGGAAATGTCCGATGAATACAAGGCAGCTCAAGCGGCACTAATGCTTGAACAAGCAGCAGATGTTGATGTTATTATTACCACGGCACTCATCCCCGGACGTAAGGCACCTGTGTTAGTGAATCAAGAAATGTTAGACGTTATGAAACCCGGTTCTGTTTTAGTTGATTTGGCCGCAGCAAATGGTGGAAATGTTGCACAGACTGTTGCAAATGAGGTCATTACTACGGATAATGGTGTTACTATTATTGGATATACTGACTTACCCAGTAGATTGGCTTCTACCTCGAGTACTTTGGTAAGTGTGCTTTATTCTTCTATCTAGTTGAGGGATGTGTCTATCTTATGTTCAGCAAGATATGTCACTCACAAACTTGTCTCAAACATACAAAACATCTGATATAGTTCGGTAACAATGTAGCCAAGTTCATTCTAAGCATTGGACCACAAACTACGAAAGAAAAGGGTGTATTCCAAATCGATCTGGAGGATGATGCCGTACAAAACATGCTCATTTCCTACAATGGTGAGGCAAGGTATCCTGATAAGATTATTCCCTTCAATCCACCCCCACCACCTGCCAAGCCTGAAGAGGAAATGGTAGTCAAGACTGATGAGGAGTTGTTAATGGAAGCTAATGAAAAGCAGCGTGGCGAAGCTGTAAAGACTGCCGGCATTGCTAGTATTGCGGCATTCGCTTTACTTGCCTTTGGGTATACTAACGACTCGGCCGAGAGTGTTTCTCTACTAGCTACATTTGCATTAGCTGGATTGGCAGGATATCAAGTAGTATGGGGAGTCGCCCCAGCGTTGCATTCTCCCTTAATGGCTGTGACTAATGCCATTTCAGGAATGACTGCTGTTGGGGGTATGTTATTACTTGCCCAAGGAACAAGTGAATCGACATCTCTTATCCTCGATTCTCCAGCTCATGTGATGGGTGCCATTGCAACTGTATTATCCTTTATCAACATTGTAGGAGGGTTCTTGATTACGGGCAAGATGCTTGATCTGTTCCGTCGTCCTGAGGATCCGAATGATTACTTTGAGTTCTATGCCCTTCCAGCGGCAGTATTGGTTGGTGGTCTAGGTGGATCATATGTATCGGGTGCTGGTAACTTTGAAAGTGTCTCGGAAAGTGTTGGTATTGCGGCAGCTATTTGTGCAATCTCTGCAAGTAAGTGTTAATGTATGGGCGGTCTAATATGGTCTCTTGTTTTCATAATCTCACTCCTTTCCTTCTCTTCCTCCTATGATAAACTCAGTTGCGGCCCTTGCTGATCAAAAGAGTGCCAGAACTGGAAACATCCTCGGAATTGCTGGAGTTTCATTTGGACTTGCGGCCACAACGGCTGATATGGCCCTTGCTGAAGCAGCACCCGCGGCCTTCCAACAAGTTGGAATCTTAGGCGGTGTTGGTAGTGTAATTGGAGCTACTGTTGCCTCAAAAGTTGGTCCTACCGAGCTTCCACAAACCGTGGCTGCTTTTCATTCTCTTGGTACGTTTCATGATGTGTGTGTATTAATATCAATGATGAATTCATGCCTAAATCAATACTAACAATACTAATCGTCATTTTTTAGTGGGTATTGCCGCCATGGCCGGAGCTGCCGGAGAGTATCTAGGCAATGTAGGAGATCTTGATGCTGGTACATTGAGTGCTATCTATCTTGCTGTCTTTATTGGCGGGATTACGTTCACTGGAAGTATAGTGGCATATAGCAAGTTGGCAGGCATGATGTCATCAAAGGCACTTGCTCTTCCTGGTCGTGATCAACTCAACATTGGCATGCTTGGTATTCTTGCCCTTGGTATGGCTACATTCTTAAATCCATCCCTTGGCAGTACTGTTGGACTTGACGGTTTAGATTCAGAGTCACTTCAGTTAGCAAGTTTGACGTTTTCTGCGGCCGTTTCTTCTGTTCTTGGGTTTCATCTTGTGGCTAGTATGTGAGTGTCATTTTGTTATGATCACACATTCGTGTCCTATTTACCTTAGATATGATGCTCTATTCTTTACAATACTCACATCGTGTTCATCTTACCCTTCTACTCTTCATTGCAGTGGTGGGCCTGACATGCCAGTTGTTGTTACTGTTCTGAACTCTTACTCTGGATGGGCACTCGTTGCTGAAGGATTCCTCCTCGGGAATCCACTACTCTGTCAAGTGGGTGCTTTGATTGGTTTCAGTGGTGCTATTTTGACGTGGATCATGTGTGAGGCTATGGGCCGTAGTATCACAAGTGTTATACTAGGCGGTGCTGGAACGGTAGCTGCCCCAACGGGTGAAACTGCAGTGATGGAAGGAGAGATTACTACTGGTACTGTTGATAGTTTAGCAGAGGCTCTTCTCGAAGCTCAGAACATCATGATTGTACCCGGATATGGTCTCGCCGTTGCTCAGGCTCAGTTTGATGTGGCCGAGATTGCCAAGAAGCTCAAGGCCATGGGAAAGAATGTTAGGTTTGGTATCCATCCAGGTAAGTCATTAATAATATGATTATGGTGGATGATATTCGGTTTAAGTACATGCTGCCTTATCTTATGTCAACCTGTTCTTCTCCTACTCCATCACATAAAGTTGCGGGACGAATGCCTGGTCAGCTCAATGTATTGTTAGCCGAAGCAAGTGTACCATATGATATGGTATTTGAAATGGATGAAGTGAATGATGACTTCGAGGATGTTGATGTCACGATCGTAATCGGGGCAAGTGATACTGTCAGTAGTGCCGCAGAGGATGATCCCAACTGCAGTATTTATGGAATGCCAGTTCTTAGGGTATGGAAGAGTAAGGCCGTGTTCGTATCGAAGCGAACTATTGGTAATACTGGGTATGCAGGCATGGAGAATCCAATCCTTTTCAAGGACAATGTTGAAGTGGTACTTGGAGATGCTCATGATACCTGCGAGGCATTGAAGGCTGCCCTTTGAGAAGAGGTGTAACATGTTTGGTTAGAACAATAGTTAGATACTGCAGGACCGCCGACTCTATGTAACATTATGGTAAAAGTATCTTTATTTCACGATATATTGTTTTGAACAACACTGAACTAAACTAGAGTAGAACAACAACTATAGATAGAATTAGTTTAACAAACAAAACAAAGTCCGGCGGAAAAGAAGTAGATACTTTAGAATGCATCTACTTCCTTAGTGAAAGGTGCTCGAAGGTTCGTAGGGCTCGTAGTGTTGACTTTACACTCTTTGGCAAGCAAAGTAACCCTTTCTTCCGACGAGTTCCAGCCAACGTTTGCCGGAACAGTGGGATTAGTACGAGGAGCGCAGTAATCGGACATTGGACCAGCCCTATTATCATTACCGATGCCAAAGTTCACATCGAATAGGTTGTTTGGGTCGATTCCATTCTTAATATCCAAGAGGCGTCTTAAGGTGTCACTACCCCAGGCTGATTCTTGAACTGGTAGGCAAAGATCTTTCTTCTCGTCACTCGTTGACATTAAAGGACAGGGCTTAGTTGGGTCAGACTTCAAGACGCCGCCATATGAGAGGGACATATGATTGTATTCGACAAAACCAGGGATCTCTGCTCCTCCTTCATACCCTAGACTTGAGAGTGTCCATTCTTGCCATTCTCCTAAGTCTTTCTCTAACTTTGCAATGGCATCATCACCATTCACAACACACCAATTGGCAGGGTCAACAGCCCCGGATAATACTACTGATGGTTGTATGATGAATTGTAATCCACCCGCATGGAAGGCGTTGGAAAGGGAACTCATCCCATCAGTTTGGGAGGCATATGGTACTGGAAGATGCGAGTTTTATGGAGATGAAGAGAGGCAATTGTAACTTATGTTAGAATATGTGGTTTGTAATGGTAAACAAATCAAGGCAAATCGAGTTCAAACAAAGTGACTAAATCCTCAAGACATCATATTGAACACACCATAACACATAACAAAAGAAAACTAACGCGGACTTTCCAGTGTGTGCTGATGCTATAGTAACTCAAACACTTTTTCAGACTTGGTAGCCAAAAGCGACGCCGGCAAAATCATAGACACCATGGGTGCAGGAAACCAGTAAGCAGCTTGGCAAATAAGAAGTTAAGAAGTGGAAAGTTAGTGTTTGTTAAAGACATACGATATGTCATATCACCTTGACTCAATAACACAACAAACTCACCTGGTCCACCCGCCCCATTTTCATGATAGTGACCAATGGGTGTAAATGCATTGCCGGGGTTAGAGACACCAGAGGAGATCTGTCCCGAATCACCCTTCGAGTGTACGTTAGAATTGTTTGCTTTTGAAGCAGTGTCTCTGTGCCACTTGTCATATGGACCGCCTTCAAGGTACGCAAGATTCTTTAGGGAACAGATTTCCTTCTCTCCGTATCCATCAAGGATGTACGATGACTGTGATACAGACTTCTGCCAGGCCGTATTGAACTTTTCCTGAATGCCATGTCCATGACCTATTATAGGATGTTATGTAAGAATAAAGACATACATGTGAACTTTGGAAATAACAAGAACATACTTACAATAAAGCAATGATGTCCAAGGACTAGTACCAAGATCAGTACCAACGTATCCGCAATGGCGACTCAACTCTTTATCAACACCAATCTTGTTATCCTCATTCCACAAAAGATCAATGGTAAAGTCTAACCGCATATTCTTTATCATATTGTTGTACTCAGGGCACTCTGGGTCCTTCTCTAGCTCGGTGCATATCTTGTTTAGATGTTCAGCTTCATTTGAATCAGATGCCATTATATACTGCGGAGTCAGTTCATGAAGCTGGTGGATTGATGATAAGACCACTCCCCAAACACCACCTCCACCTCCACGAACTGCAAACCATAAATCTTCGAATGTTACGTCATCGAATGGTTTGTCACAATCAACCCATTGCCATTGAGACTCGTCATGATGAATGTTCTCATTGCACTTCCCTTCCACTTTTTTAGTTTGGGGATACTCGTATCCATCCTTCTCCTCCCATTCAGTGGAGCTGTGTTGTACATAGAAAGTTCATACGACATACGGCACAAACAGTTAGTCGAAGAATATTGGAATATGTCAATAGAAATATCATTGAAGAACTGATACATACCCAAACTTGACATGTTGTCCATCTGGTGGGATCATTTCCAACACCTCCCCCACCAATCATACCTTCTGACCCTCCGAGGACATGATAGTGTTTCTTCCTTGGTTCAGCATAGTTAAAGTTGATCACAGATCGATACATATCGTCGTTTCCTTGACCACCACCTACTCTAGTCACAGCAGTCTTACCACGAGCTAGAGCTAATTTACAAGCACTATCCGATTCAGACAAAGATGTATATTCTTTTCCTTCATCACACTCGTAAATATGCGTAAAGGAATACTTGGGGAACTTCCGTAAATTGATCTGAGAAGTGAATCCCGAGAAGATGATCCAGCAGTCCAAGAGTGACCACTATTCTTAATACTAACCTTCATTCCATTATCATTTGCAAACTTTACAATCTCGGATACATCCTTGGCAGTTCGAGGGAAGCTCATCAATGCAGGAAGAGTATCCGGGGGTAATTGATCTTCAATATCTTCATAACTAGCAGACATTCAACAATAACATCTTGAATTGCGGGTGTCCACCCATAGAAGTCACTCCACAATAATAGATTGCACAAACCAGAAGGTTTCTCTTTATAATAGTATGTTGAATACTTAACTGGGTTGCCTAATCCCATACCAAAGCCGGACCTTTTAATATATTCAACACACTCACGCATCCACATTGTCTTGTTGGTGGCATGTACACGACCGAAGTAATCACTCATCTTACTATTTAGATGATGTAAACCTTGATGATTAATCGACAACAGCTTCTCATCACTATTGGTAGCCGCGACGACCGGGTGGCAAAGACTCCATAGAGTAATACAGAACGAGTAAGTGAAGCCCACATCATCATTAAAGGATGTATATTCTATTGCAATATACAAAATATTCTATTGCAATATTCAAAGTATATTCTATTGCAATACTATAATAATAAGCTAATATGTACGCCGTGAGAAACATTATGGACTTGTGTTCTCGCTGAGAAACATGGACGTAGTTGTTTTTATTGAGTTGAAAATTTGTGATTCCTTGAGAGACCGTGTAGAGACACCGCCAACACACTGAACCGATGATTACATCTTATGACGATTGCAATAGTGTTATAATTGTTATACACTGCCGCCCCGCCATATACGCCGCTGCCGTTAGTTAAGACCAGTAGACACACATAATGATTCTTTATGTCTTTAAGATTTTTTGTTATCCTAATTTTAGCCAAAGAGCAAGCATAGAGCAAAAGTAAATAACGATGACGGCATCAAATAGCGTCAGTATACCCAGTATATCAGTTTTTAACGCTCTTTCGAATGAATATACTCTTGCAATCGTTGTAATTATATTGAGAGAGTTATGATAGGATACGCTCAGCGGTATCCTTTCTTTGAAATATAAGCAATAAGCAATATAGTACTTTGGCGGCGGCAATTGCAATATGATGATGAACCAAGAGGATGAAGTAGCACACCAATATGATTATGTAATCATCGGTGTAGGCCCGTCGGCCTGTGGTCTTTTACACGGCCTACTATCTCGTGCAGAGCAACACAACATCTCTTCTAAACACAAAACTAGAACAATTTGTATACTCGAAGCAGGAAGCTCTCAACAAACATCAAGTACATATGCCAAAGATTGGCCAAAGACTGCACTATATACAAATCAACATAATAACAATTACATATCAACACCACAAAGTGCATTAAACAATCGAATTCTAGATATACCAATCGGCAATGGATTGGGAAAGTCCGCGTTAGTATTGTTTTATTGTGCATGCAGGTGTTTAGGTTTTGTATGAAGGCTCGACGACTTGACTGCTTTATTTGACCTTAGTTTGCCTTTATCGATTGCCCTTGTATTTCATATGTACTAACACATATATTATAATCTCCTCTCTTTCATCATCATAAACTGTGATAACACACATCTTCAGGTGGAACTTCGAACATTAATGCATGCTTGTTATCATCTCCAAACTTTATTAATGACTTTATTAAGTGGCCAAAGAAGTATCAAGATGGTATGCTTATTAAAAGTACTTGTGATCATTTAGTTAATGTTATGAGAAGTAATGGTTGTGTGTATGATTGTAAAGTTTGTCAAAAGTTTATGAATGTTTTGGGAGATAATGTTGGTATAGGTAGTAGTGATGTACAGCAACGTGTACGCCTTGCAACTACAAATGATGGGATGAGAATAAACTACTTTGTTTCTCTTGTTCAGCCTCTCCTATCAACTACATCGAATGATATACTAACAATACGAACAAATACAGTTGCAGAACGATTATTATGGCATGACAATAACAAACAACTCAAGCAAATCACTGGCGTTGTTTGTAAAGATCAACAATCTAATCAAAAGTATATCATATCAGCAAATAAAGAAGTTATATTATGTGCAGGAGCTATACATTCACCAATATTGTTAATGAGATCGGGCATTGGTGATGAATCACAGTTGAGAAAGTTGGACATCCATTGCAATATCAACAAATCATATCATAATCTACCAGGAGTTGGTAAGAAGCTGAAAGATCATTTAGTTATACCGCGAGCATTTGTTACAACGTCGTCTCACGTAGATTGTTGTCAATCATTGAATGGAGTACAAACAATCTTCAACAATACAAATAAGAATGATGGTGCACAATATGTATTAATGGACGGATGTATTCTCAAACACGCCGGACCATTAATGGTCTCGTCAGTCTTTAGAAGAGATGTTGTGTTGCTCTGCACGAGATAGTAGGCA
>Ga0214478_100010_pt1 | contig 71179 bp, 47 predicted proteins | sample M1_20Mar14CPVII9_2_FD_178001 | JGI IMG/M metagenome (GOLD analysis project Ga0214478, IMG submission 178001) | Marine eukaryotic communities from Monterey Bay, California, United States - M1_20Mar14CPVII9sort6BwellD7 | ecosystem: Environmental > Aquatic > Marine > Unclassified | place: USA... | reverse complement strand
TTTGAAAAGTATCAGCATAAGATTTAGGAAACTCTAACTTAGTCTTAATTAAAGATTATTCAACTAAATACGAGTACTATGATGTGCATATCATATGTACCATTATATTTAGCTGAGGAAGATGAAATCATTGAATCAAACTAAGTCTCTCACAACAATAATAACGGACAATCTGTCGAAGAACCAACTTGCCTAAATTGGTGAATGAATATTGTAAACGAAGATGAGGGATATCCTTTGAGAGCTATGACCTTTATGTCATAGTGGCAGTGGAATTGATCCGCCAGGCTATAACCAAATCTGTCGCGGTCATTTTTCTACGATTAGGCAGTGAATGGAGGCTCTTTTCTTGAATTGTACTGCCAACCACGCCTTTGCTTGAAGCTGCTTGGGTTTGACAAGCGACACTTTTGCATTTGCATTGGTTGAGGAGGGGTGAGCGAAGGTTTTCAGTACTAGTTCCTACGTAGAAAATAATATGTCACACTAGTAACATGGGCCCGTCGCCAGATGATTTTTAATGTTACCCATGTAACAAGATACCGGAGTGCCGCATAATTTCTACAGCCGCCAGAACGAACTTGATGTTACATGGGTAACAGTCTCACGGAACTCAAAGTGAAGGATACGAATACATTTTACAGATATGTGTCTTAAACCGTGACTTTGAGAGGTATCCTTTAAGATACCCATGTAACATGTTACATAGTAGTTGTTAGTAATACCGCCAAATGAGTAGCCGCCAGAAGATTTTTTTTGTTACACAGGTAACAATCTTGCGTCTTGCGGCTGATCACCCCTCCTATTGGTTGAATGCTCAGCGCTAAGTGCTTGACATAAATAGTCTTTGCATTAAACAACATTGCAATTTGCTATCTCTAGCTCATCTTTCTCGTCTACACTGTTGAGGTTGCTGATTTGTCTCTACACACATATCGGACTTAAAAGATGATGGGATATCAACAAGCATCTAATGCTATAGCATCCGATAATATCGAGCCATTATCATACAAACTCGATCATCAAACAACCGACCTTGCTCAAGTTCAATACGATGGACGATACTTGCATAACAATGGTGATCAACGTCAACAACCATCAATAACAACAAACTATAATAACTTTCAAGAAAGTTTAGACACACCACTTAAACCAGCGGAACGATACTTACTTGCAAAAGCACGGAGTGCAACTATAAGCTCTTCTTATGCACCACAACATCAACAACCGATACCGACGATACCAATCAAGAGTAAGACTAGTAGAAATAGATCCCAAGCTCGAGCAGCAAGAAATGCAGCACATAGAGACAGAGCAAGAAGTTACTTATATGATTCACCTAATAAAGATTTAAGCTCATCGATAAGTGAATTATCAAGTAATGTCTCATCTCCTTCTTCTACAGCCGACAAGGCCGATGACGATTGCAATAACCAACCTCAAACACCAGAGGTACCACCGCCACCGCAAAGTATCGAATCGGGAGATACTACAGGGCATGAAACAAAAGCAGTACGTCGTAAGAAGTATAAACCACGTCATCGTGATAGTACATTGAATAGATCACTAACAAGTGTCATTAAGCCACTACCATGTAGAAGATCGAGTAGTCCAAATACTATCCGATCAAGAGATAAATTGTTGGCAAGCTTTGATTCGTCATTTAATAGCGTTGTTTCGGATCTGTCCATTAGAAGTGTTGACTTCAGTGCTTCCATGGAGATATACTTTTTTGAAAAGTAAGGAGGATCTGAAGATTTTGTGTACAGCGGACAGCACGCACATTCATCAATAGTACAGCTATAACATGTACAGATAAAACAAAAGTTTTGATGCTAGAACAGTCAATATTCAAGCCCCGTGTATCCATTGTAATGCTACTTCTATCCGCCATCGCCAGAGCCCGATCTACTGGCACCTTCTATGTTACTACCTGAGACTTTCTAGTAAAACCTTTTGGTCTAGTTTATTCTTTGCCGCTTATCCCCACCCCCGCCTTGCTTACCTTTCTCTGCTATCGACTGTTCACTATCTCCAAGCTTAATCAATGCCAGTCGGTTGTTTATACCATTGCCTTCAGTAGTAAGAAGGGCCAGCTTGCGTTCATACTCTGCGGTAAGTGCACTGATCTTTGCCATGTTCTTCGCCCTTTCGTCTAATAGCATGGCTTCTCTATTTATGAATGACATTAGATCTGGTGCCACTGGTAAAATTGCGGCATAGAATTGACTCTGACCATGCTCTCTTCCGATCAATGCCAGTATATTTGGCAGCAGTTCAGGCTCAATATCTGTAAAGGGATTACTGCAGTATTCAACATCCTGTGTTCGGCAGAGGTCTTTTCTGCTCTTGCTGTTTAATTGATACCTGATAACTTTGACCCTACCTGCTGCATGGGGATAGTCTGAGTTGATAATACAGGACTCTTCTGTTTTATCCCCGTCGAGCTTCAAAGAAGTCAATGTATGGTTTGAATTATTGTATGTATTGTCAATAGACGATATGTCAACTAAAAGTTTCGAGAAAGCTCTTTTCCCTCTCTCTGTAATGTTGTTATTTGACACTCTAAGAGTGTGTAGCGTGGTATTGTTTCGGAGTGATGCGCCAAGGACTTCTGCCCCCTCATCACCAATACCAGTACTATTAAGGTATAATTCTGCCAACTTTGTACCTTCTTTCTGTAGCATTTTTGATAATGTGACACATCCTTCCCTTCCAATGTTATTGTTTTCCAAGTGAAGAGTAAGAAGGTTTAAGGGTGTATGTGTTTCTAATACCGAGATATGTTCAATACTACATCTTTGTAAGAACAATTTCCTTACTTGTCTCCCGCGTATTGTTTTAATCAGTAGCTCAAAGCACTCTGAGTTTAAGTTGTTGTTGTTATTGAAGTTGATATATAATAGTCTTTCAGAGTTCTGTAGGAGTGGAACCATACACCTCAATCCATCTATACCAAATGAACTACCCGTAATATGAAGAAACTTAAACTTGCTACTAGTACTAACTAACTCCCTAAATAATAATGATGCGATCACATCAGTGATACCGCAATCATCGAAGTTTAACTCTGACAAGTGAATATTGTTTGCAATATATCGACCAAGAAGCCGCCATGCCATATCTGTAAAGTTCTCCGCATTAAACGTATCGATTTCTAAGTCACTATCACCATATTCATCTTTGGCATTATTCTTGATACGATTTATTAAATCTCTGCAATCTTTAGAGATTCCTGTGTGCTCTCCAAAAGCATGATAAAATTGATCATCTTCCTCTCGATTATTGCTCGACATGATTATATGTTGCTTTACCAGCTGAACTAAATTTAAATCATAGGTATACCAATAAAGTCACTCTCACCCGGTAATCGAAGCGTTCTTCTATTGATCTATGTCGTCCATATAATATTTATGCACCTAACAGTGCATAAGATTTACCTGAACCGATTTTGTACACAAAAGATGTGTTCAATAGTTTACAAACTTACAAAGTGCTTTAGAGGATGGCATAGATGATACCCAAATAAAGACCCACGTCAACGATAAAGTATAACAGTAGTCAAAGTTAGTATACCTAACAGATGATGCTCGAACATAGGTTGGTTGGCGGTGCAACCTCTCTCTTCGCTAGTTCGTTCATTTTTTGAAAGCATGGAAGGATACCTTAAAAGATACCGTGAGAAATTCTTCTTTTGCTTACATTTGGAATATTTTATCCCCGGGCGGTGTTCAAGGGCTCAAGGGCACGCCACAAATTCTCCTCAATAATAATAAGATGGTGCACCTTATCTAATAGCCAAAGAAACCACACAATAAACCGACCGACCATATACCAATTAAAAATCAAGAACATCAACTACTAAAAAAAATGGACTTGTCAGACTTTAATGATGATCCGCCTAAACGCCGTAGAACTAGATCAAATTCCAAACTTAATTCAAACACAACCAATGCCACCAAAGTCATTGCAACTACAAAGAAAACAACCACTATCAATAAAGCTGCACCAAAGAGAAAGAAACAACAAGTAAAGGTAAATCGTACTAATAACAAATTTATAAAATCTCCATCATCATCATCCCGTGTTACTACTACATCAGCAACAAGCAAGGCGGCACCACCAAAAGTTCAACGTAAACCACCACCAAAAACATTAAAATCAATCACAATACAAAGTAAATTATCTAAAAAAAATGAATTATTACAAAGTAGTGTTAAGAGTGATTATAATGCTCGTGATAAGGGTAAGTAGTTATTTGTTGTTATTGTTATTGATATTGTTTGATATGTTTAGTTGGTTTGGTTGGGTGTACCGATTGCAAAAATTCTCCGCTAACATATGTACTCTCTTTTACACAAATTAATACTATATCCTAAACCATACTGATACTATATAATATAAAGTTGCAAAATCTATTAAATCAAAGGTGGCAAAAGAACATAACTCCGGTGACATTGTAGCCGCAGCCAAGGAGGCTAAGTTGGCAGCTAACAAATCGTCAATCAAGGCTGTATTACAATCTAAAACTGCTTCGAAAAGTAGTAAACAACAATCATTTGCATCTAAGCTTAAGAAACAGGGTGGACGATTCGATGATATACCAATTGGAAAAGGATCGTTGGGGAGAGGTGAATTGGTTAAAAAAAGTGGTGTGGATGGTGGTAGTACTTCTTCATCTAAGTATACAAGACGAACTACCTATGGGAGTGGTAAACGAGCATTATCAACTGGGAGCTGTAGAGGAGGGCTCATGAAACAACAGTCCTATGATGATCCATTGGATGTAGCGGCGGCAGCACAACGAAGTTCGAGCTATCAGGATAGTGTTGGTAGATATTCAAAGAAGATAGGCATAGCAAGGAAGACAGCGAGTAGTAGTACCAAGGCAGCGGCCAAGAAGAAACAACCACCAATTAATAATGTTAAAAAGTCAAGAGGTGCTAAATCATCATCAACTTCTGGCGGTTGTTCATTATCAAACGTTGGTTGTAATAAGGCTGTCGACAAGAAGGTGGCGGCAAAGTCTTACTCATCAACTTCTACCAAATCTACTTCTACAACTAAATCCACCAAATCTACTACTTCAGCATCTACTAATACTACCGAATCCACTACCGAATCACCATCGGCAATAGAAAAGAACTTATCAAAATTACGAATGGCTGCCAAGAATGCTGCAAGATCCGCTGCTGCTAAATCTACCTCAACAACAACATCTAAATCCAATTCAACAGCAAGTAGTACACAAAAAGGACCATGGCAATGTGATTTCTGTTTCACTGCCAAGTTTGATAGTTATAATGACGAGGCTAAGAAGCATGAGGAATGTTGTGAGGTATGTATTATATATTGTTGTGATGTTTTGTGTTTGGTATGTGGGGCGAGTTAAGCCAGGTGGACTGGCATTTTTGCGGCATACGTCTCACATCATATGTTTCTTCTTTCCTCATATCCCCAAAACACTACCCACCCACATCATAGGCTCGATCCATTGTTGAAATACATCACAAAGAAGAAGATAAAAAGTTAGGTCTAGTACCCTTCAATTATGTCGACAAGGCTAAGACACCACCAACTAAACAAGTCGTCTTCGCCAAGAACTCACCAGTCTTTAAATTCTCCAACAATACACGTGCCGCTACCAACTCCTTATTCGGATTAGACGCCTGGTCAACCCAACTGAACGGTAGTGCACTTCCCGACGACATCGTTGAGGCAATGGTCCAACTTGGTAAATTGAACTTACCCCAAGATATTATCAAGGTCGATGCTAAGAATTCCCCGACACAAATGTCAGATATTAACAATGAGGTACTCAAGGCTGCATTAGTTGGTCATATTCGTCCGGGAGATAGTGTTCGTAAAATCCTATACTCGGAGGGTTCTAAAAAGTTCTCTCTCAAGGATCGTACTGAACTACGATTTGATCATGCTAAGCCCGAGGTTGGTGATTTGAATTACGTTCTGAAATTGGAACGATATTATCCAATACAACTTACACTACGTCGTAGTTTGGATAGTTTATCTGCCAATCATAATGCACACCTCTCGAGTAATCCCTTGATTGATTTGAAGAAGTTGGATTTGAATAAGAATAGGTTGGTAGGATGTGATTTATATTGGGACGGATTCTCAAATGGGTTGCATCTATTGACTAACTTGAAGGAATTGAAATTGGATGACAATAATATAGGAAAGACAGGGTGTAAGGCATTGGCAAAGTTGTTAAAGAAGAGGAGGTTTCCACTCAAGAAGTTGTCTCTACGACAAAATTCAATTGATGATGAATGTATCTTCATTCTCACCAAGGCATTACAGAAGAATAAGTCACTCACGACGTTGGACTTGTACAACAACAGCATTACAGAAGTTGGATGGGATTATGTGTCGGATTTGTTATGTAACAAGAGGGGAATCGAAGCTACCCATACGTCCAATCACACTCTCAAATCATTTGGTGTGGCAGACTGGAGTGCTGCTGGATCATCACCAAGTCCAACAGAACCGGCAAGTGTTACGGCATTGTTAACAATGAACAAGACCGCTCCATCCAAGGCTCGTGCTGCCAAAGAAAAGGTATGGAAGACATTCTTTAAGGCTAATAATGATAAATTCGATATGCAACCACTACTCGAGGAGAGTGTCAAGATTATGCCACACATCCTTGCCTACTTTGCCATGCGGAGTTCTTATCCAAGTGAGGAGATACGATTTAGAAAGTTATATCATATACTACGGAATTGGAATGTCCCCGCCTTGTTTGATAACTCCTCCCCGGAAAGCGAACGACTTGGTAAGAAGATATCAGCTTTGGAAGAAAAGAATGCTAGTATGGAATTGTTGGTTAAGAGATTACAAGCTGAGAAGAGTCAACTCAAGCAAGATAATAAGGTTGTGGTGGATGAGTTGAGGGGAGAGATACAAGGGTTGAAGAAGGAAAGGGAAGAGATGGAAGAAGCACCAGACCCACGAAAGTCCAAGAAAAGACGAGTATCACCAAACAAGTAGTGGAGTTGAGAGGTATCGATCATCTTTTGATAGAGGCATGGTTTCAAGCAGAGCTGTCGAGGGGGCTTTGTCTCCTGTTCTGCATCGTTGTGCCAAGCTCAGATAGATACAATTAGTAATTACAAAACAAATTAGTCCACTGATGCAAGTACATATCTTCTCATTACGACTTAGATTACTTAGATTAATTTTCTACCCTTGTCTACCTCATTTGCAAATTATGTTCGTGTTCTTGAGGAGACACAGTAACATTCCTATTCCTAATTCAATACGACAACTTCGATTTGATATACTTACCACTTAGTTCTTCCGGGAGCAGACTGTACATCACTTTGAATATCAACAAGCCCACCAGTGTGGCTGTAGGTGCCTAGATCATTGAAAATATCCAAATCATATGTTTGACAGAGTTCAGGATTATCACGCCTAATCCTGTCTCCGTGGTGTAGAAAGTGTTACCATCACCATCAATCTTTGCAGCTCCGAGGAAATCGAGAGGGTTAACATCCCTAGTGAGGAAACTCAAGGTACCACTGGTAGGAGCTGTCCAAGGTCCGGAGTAGATGACTGCAACTCCTCCATCTTCAAGATCAATAAAATTGAGGCAATTGATATCAGCTGCTGCCCGAATAGTTTCTTCACCTATATCTCTATCGTAAACCCCCGTGGTGACATCGACAAATGAACCCACAACAGTCCCATCTGCATATTGATTAGCAATTAGACGATAGTTTTGATCACAACCAGGATTCTCATCCTTGGGTTCACAATAATATCCGATCCTACGACCTTGGCATATGCCGTCACCGGATTCTCATTCTTACCCTTCTTCCTCCTACTCCTAGTAGTATTCCGATTCCTCCGAAGAAGACGCCCATTTGTATCATCGATATCTTTACCGTCAAGTTCATTCTATGGGTGTATTCAAAGAGATTCAAGGTATGAAGTTTGAGATAATAATGCACATTTGAATTTGAGATATGTGACGCGTTATCACTATCACAGTCTACATAATATTAAATATCTACCGACACGACACATGATGCATATCATGATATGAGACGCTTACCTTATCAAAAATACGAGACTGACCAGAGGCAATGGTAGATGCTAGAACTAGGGCACATGTGCTTCATAATGATGTCTGTATTGTTGTAGACTTGCAATAGATTACTGTCGACATGTCGAAATTGAAAGGAGACGAGAGGAGATATGGGGATGGATATGTTTATGTGAGTTAAGAAGGTTATGAATATGATATGTGGTTGTGCATACTGCCCATCAATACAAAGTACACCTGTTGAATCAGCGAAGTATACATCTGCAAAATTATCAATGTTGACACCTCAACCACGGATATCATTGACACCTCGACCAATATATCTCGGCGCCGCATCGTCGTTGACCTAAATCATCGAGATGACAATACCTTATCAATCTGCTAGTACTTGCTACTACTCTACTCTCCAGGATTTATTGATTAGCTACTATTGTGATATAAAGGACAATGGTGTCTAGATTCTCCTCGATCCTGCAATCCTAATGGCATAGAGTTGTGATAAACATGTTTTTTGAGTGCCACGAAACCTTCTTTATATCATGTATGAGTAACTAACACCTACCAATGTTAACCTCAAAGATGATGGGGCCGCCGCATGAGGTCATATGAAGAGAAACTGATGTTATTGATGTGAAGATGTCCTGATGTTGTGATTTGACGCTCCTGTTTACCATTGGTGCCGGTTCGGTGACATTTCCAGATGGACGGGGTGACAATACTCAAGAGTTCTCAAAGCCACTAGTTAGAGTTAGAAGCTTGTTTCATTATTGCAGTTTCCCTATTTATATTTCCCATAAGTATTTACCCCATTATATACCTTGTTGGTGTCATGAATTGGAGGTTGATACTGAATTGTCACTTATCGTTGCCATCTCTGGAGGAGGACCTCTCCTTTTCCCTCCTCTTCTCTTTCCACTACTACCACTCTTCCCACCATTGTTATAATGCCGCTCATTCTGTTCTGTAGTTGACATGGTACTATCCGATATACTATATTCTTCTGATATACTCTCAACACCCACAGAATTTTGATGATGATCATAGGTATCCTCAGTAGACAACATCATTGAGTCCATGTCACTACCCTCGAGTTCAATGGTATCACTCTCGCCCTCTTCTTCGGTATTGTCTTCTTCGTCATATTCATCTTGACTAGTGTACTCTTCTACATCCTCCTCTTCTTCCTCATCCACTTCCTCTTCAGAATCTTCATAACAAACTTCTTCGGTACCCTCATCCTCATCTTCACTCTCATCGTCATCATCATACTTGCCATTGTCCGGTGTAAAGTATTGTACACCTCCTCCATACACACCACGACGATTCGAGGCCACAGTATTCCTACTCTTCTCGAAATCATCCTTGGAATTATATGTTGACGCACCAGATGTGGTAGTCTCATCTCCATACTCACTTGGAGCATCGATAGGTCCATCGTAATGATCAGAACCATTGGTAAGTAGCAGTTGCTTCCCCACTACATTATCATTGCCATAGACATTCAACTCATTAGCGGGAACACCCTCCATGATTGCCAGTAGGCAACGTTGTTTCTCCTCCTCTTGTTGAGCTAGGAACTTTTCCGAGTATGACTTGTACGTGCCTCGGATTGTTTTACCTAGTGAAGTACGTGAGGTTTGTACAGATGTGTCTGTACTTTGACTTGAGTATAGTGAAGAAGAACACTCGGTGGATGTTGATTGAGTATCTTGAGAACTTGACGCGACGGACGAGGAGCTCCTTGTTTTCTTCTTCTTTGTCTTCTTCTTCTTCTTCCTTGGTTTGGTAATATTATCCACATATGGATCGGCAGCAGCCGGGGTATCAGTGATTGTCTTCTTGAGGATCATGACAAGTTTTCCCTTTCGATATCTTTGCTTAACCTTCTTCTTGGCTCCGCCCTGTTAAGGTGTATGTGTTGTATAGGTGAGGACGATTTGTGAGACGTTGTCGAACAAACGATAAGAAGATTCTTCCATCTACTCCGATAAAAACATGAAACATTATTGCACAAACGTACCTTAATAACACCATGTGCCTTACCCAACAACATCTTCCACTCCTTCTCTTCCTCACCACGCATTTTACAATACCCTCGTTTGGCCATATAACCAATAGCATCCTCAATTTGATGAAAGTATATACGTGTATCTAAATCTTCACGAACAAAGTAATTAGCTTTTTTGTATCCTGATGATATTGTTGCAATGCGTGTTCGTGGATTGGATAGTATTGATGGAGTGTTGGATGGTGATGAGGGTGATGAGTTTGTGGAAGAGTGTTCAGTGGAGGGTGCCGAGGGTGGATCAACTGCCACTACTAATGCTCTACTCTCCCCATCTTCATACGAACCTGAAGTACCACTATCCTCCCTGTTACTACATCCCGTTAACGTTTCATACTGTCTCAACACATTATAATCAATATCATTCTCATTTTGAATAGTCTTTGGATCAACCCAAGTTACATTACTCCATCTTCTCCTTCCTCTGTTATTATTGCCACTATCATCACCACTGTGATAACTACCACCAGGATCAGAACTACGTCCACTATCATTTGATTGTCCTGAGTATGCCGATGGTGCATCTGTTGCTTCTTCCCATCGTCTTCCTCTTGAATTATTATTATTGGTAGTATTGTTATGGGGTACGATATCCATACAAACTACAGGACAATCATTCGGACTTTCACCCGGAGGGTCATTTGGTCCATCGATGTGTAAGAATGCCTTGTTGTGTATAATTTCTGTTGGTTCTATACCCCTCGACTGTTGTGGTTGTTCGGAAGAGTGTAATACTAGTGCTTGACTATGTTGATGATTGGACAATACAGTATCATTATCCAATGAGGCGGTATCAGTAACAGACGTTGGACTTTCATCAGTCACTCCACTTTGTCCATGATCTAATAATACCAATGCCTTGGAATTATTTAAATCATCCTCATTTAGACTTCCATCGTGGTGTGTTGATGAACCTTGTGTTCCTTCATAATAGTTGGTAGATGCTGCGTCGGATTGACCATCCCCGTCATCGTTATTAGTTGAGGCTGAGGAGGTGGGTTTAATTTCTTGACATAATACAATCTGACCTCCTTCTCCATGCTGATCATTCACCCCAGTAGACAACTGCTTATCACCACTCAATCGTCGAATCTTCTCCTTAAGTACATTCGCTGCCTCATTTAATAACAAGTCTGTATCACTTTTTTCATAACTTTCACCACCGCCACTCTTTTCATAACTCTCTGCTACTCCGCTTGGTGTTTCCTCACTATTTGCAACACTTAGCATTGGTTCACTCCTCCCCAACGCTACACTGTTATCCTCCTCCGTGGCCTCGCTCTCCTCCTCTTTATCCTCACTCTCCTTGGTGGCATCACTCTTATCCTCTTTTAAATCAGCCTCATTCAATGTACTATTGTACATTTCTCTCCGTCTTACGCTCTGTCTACTTCCTCCCTTACTCCTTGCCAAACTTTGCAAGCTGTAGTGTGACTTAATAGTATAATGGGAAGTGCTATCGACAGAATAATTATCTTTGGATACACTTGCTGAACTTCGATGTGAGTATTTACTCATTACCGAGGGAGACTTGGAGTATTTACTACTTGCCTTGCTTGACGTCATTGATGCATCATCTTCAATACCACCACGTGGATAAAAGTTAGGTAGTGAATTAACATCACTACCTGTCACCTTCTTACGTGTATAAGAAGCTCCTGCTACTGAGGAAGTAAAGAGAGGTCGTGCTTCCGATTGTGTATCAATTGGTGATGATAATGTAGTCATTTCACGTACGGCATTATTCCTTGATTCTACTTCGGATTGTGTGTCAATTAATGGCTCAGGCTGCTCTGCATTGGAGGAGCTTGTGGTTTGTCCTGTTGATGATTCTTGAGTTGTTTCAAGGTGGGTATCCAGCCTATTCTCCTCTTCGATACTACCACGTCTCTGTGCACCAAACGGTAGATCAGCCTGATGTGCCATTGCAACACTTATATGCTGCTTAGTAGATCCAATCGTTTGGGGAGTTAATGGATCCATATTAGTATCCAATGTTAATGCACTAATATTAAACCCTGTACTACCTCTCCTCGTCGGTGGTTTAAAGGGTGTTAAGTTGGTATCTAATGTTGAATTCATTGAGTTTAATGCTATTGATTCACTCTCTTCTTCACCCTCTTGCTGTGCTTCTAACTCTTCATCTTGCTCTTCATCATTGTGTTGCTCACCACTATTGTTACTATCAGAAACACCAGCAGCAATTAATTGTGCCTCTTCATAACTCATATCAATACCTAATTCATTGGCATGTTTTATTATTGAATTGATTGATGGTGCTGTATTATTTGTTGCTTTGGATGTAAAGCTTGATGATAATTTATTCATTTGTGATTGGTTTGCAATGGGGATTGACGATACTGATGCCATCTTAAGTTGCTAGTAATTATTAGTTGTTTAGGTGGTTTGTTTGTCTGCGGTACTACTCTCGACTATTTATTGATTAATATATGAATCGCATGTACGATTATGTTAGGTTTTTACTGCAATTGTCTATGTATTTGAGGAGATAAGCAGCGCCATTCTATCGTGTTGCCATTGGCTTCTATAGATAGTGGGCCATTCTAAATGAGCATTCTATCCAATGAGAAGTAGGGGGCTGCTATCTTTTGTCCTACCGGCTTGGTAGTCACAAATTTTAGAATTGAGAGCAAAACAATATGAGAAGATATCCAAGAGGAGATATGTAGGGTAATATAATCTACGGCGGTCAATCTTTAGGTTGATATTATATCAGCCGCCGTCGGTTGTAGTTTCGAGGCACCGCCGCACGTTGATGACGATAAAGAGCGCTTTGTGACAATACCGAAATTAATTTATGCACATGATGTGATCAAAATATTATTATTCGATAGTGATGACAGAAGCCCCTGAAAGTAGAGGTCAGCTGTATGATCCTCTTTGTTGATTAGCATTAATTAGAGGTGTCTGCTAATGAACGGCGGCGGCGGCGTTTGATAACTCTGCCAGTTCGGTTGAGACATCGGAGACGCATGGATACAGGATTTTGAACGTAATATAGTATGTATACGACGTGGGCTTCTTCCGAAGTTTGATTAAGATGTTGATAATAGTAGCAATGGGGCGTCCTCAAATCGACTTTAGTCGTCTGAAGCAGCGACTTAAGTCAAAGGATTTCCTAAACTCATTTAGAAAGCAAAATAAGATGGAGCGTGGAAAAATCACAACTGATCAGCTCATAAAATTAATTAACACGCCATCGAAGATACTAATACACATCAACATCAATATATACGGATGCCTCTACCAACCGCTGGCGAGAGGACGGTGCTTGTTAAGAAACTCGCTATAAACTACTGCACTGCTAATAAAAAGGATTTCGGAACGTTCATACTTAGAGGAGGATCAAATATTAAGCAACTATTTCCATCGAAACTCGGCCACTATTCTACCAAAGATCTCAACAACAGTCTAGGTACCATCAGAGCTGAATTCTCCAGAGAAGCAGCCATGAATAATAATAAATTCAACACCGAGAATACCAACAGCAACAACAGCAACAACAACAACGATACCGAAATGGAATCTCCCGATGTAGCTTATTACAATCAACCACCCGTGGAGTCTGATGATGAGGAGACTTCTCAGCCTGACATGTACACGCCCACAAAACGTTACAGGTCTAATTCTCACACTCCTACCTCTCAACGTGAAACCGATATGCCCAGGTGGACTCCGAAGTTAGATAATTCAGCAAGGAAGACTATCCGAGCTAACCGTTCTACTCAACGTACTCCTCCACGTTCTCCTCAACGTTCTCCTCAACGTAATGACGATACCTACACTGCTGATTTAACTTCTAGGTTTGAATCCGCTACTGTTTCTGTGCCGGAGCTCCATTCTGCTGACAGCATCATCTCAAAAAGTCATGTACCACAAAATGTAATGGAGACTGTTACGGATAAGCATACGTTTATGGAGAGGGCTCGGATTGCAGCGACGAACGATGAAAGTCTTAAGATAGTTGATAATATCCGAGTAGAAGAGAATTCTCTTGATCGTCTTATGATTGAGCGTAAGATCGAGGAGACTAACCGTGATAAGGATATTAAGATTGTTGACAATGGTATGGAACGTGTGACTAAAGCGATTGAAGATATTGATCGTCAACGTGCCGAGTACGTGTCTGAGTTGAAGAGTCTTAAGAGGGAGAAGGAGAAGAAGTTGACGGAGAAGAGATTGGTTCTTGCCAAAGTAAAGGCACTTCACGATCTTGGAAAGCATGCTTGTTCCACTCTTCGTAAGTGTGCCGACTACCGACTCAAGAAGGGAGATGGTGTTAAGAAGGTGGCCATGGAGCTAGCTGAAGAGCACGTCAACATGCAGCAGAGATATTTGACTGGGAGTGTTGAAGAGTATGAAAAGATTTCCGAGATCCAGTCTTCAGTTGGTGGTTGCCCATGGGAGTAGCTCGTCTACACCTAGACGGTAAATGATAATGGGGTATGGGGATATATGTTTGTTTGTGCAGGGTCGGCTTATAAATGCCTTCCCCTCTGTTTGATTTGTTATTTAATAAGAGAAGTAGAAGATGTGCTGTTGCTACGGAGATGTATTAGTGGTAGTTTAAATAGATAACAGTATAGAATCAAAGTAGAAGATGATGTAAACTTTTGACCTTACTACTTAGCATAGACGAATCTCCTCTTCTTTAGACTGCCTAGAAACATTTCCACCCACCTTGGTCTGATACTCTTTCGTGAGTCGAGCGCTACTTCTCTCTCTTCCCTCTCCCTTGTATCTCTACCCTCAACTTATCCATTCTAACCCTGATTTAGTTGATGATTCGACTTTTGAACAACTAACTCATAGTATAGTATGCATCTAATCAATAGTAACGGTACTTATCATCGGCCGCAGCAGCCTCGTCCCTCTGAGCACTCTTGACTTCGCTTACATACGCTTGGTAAGATCGTAAAGCGTCTGTGTAGTCATCTTTTGTTACATGACCGTCTGAGTATAATCCTTTAATAGTTTCCAAAGAATCAGGTTCTCCACTCCGAACACCAATCATATAATGCTTGAGTGCTCTATCGATATTGCCTTCATGCATCTCACCATTGCCTAGATTGTACCGTGCTTTTGCATCTCCCATCATGGCTGCTTGTTCATAGTAGTATGTGGCCCTCTTCTTATCAACTTTTACACCCATACCACCTTGATAACAATAAGCAATAGTATAATATGCATCTTTACAGCCAAGTTCTGCTGCACGATGCCAAAGTTCTAATGCCTTGGTATAATCTATTGTCACTCCCCAAAACCCTGTTATATAAGATAACCCCTGGTAGTAAATTGCTTTGGGATCATTCATCTCTGCCCGTTTCTTTTCCCTTTGAATCTTATCCTCGTGTGACGTATACTCGGGAGTTCTGCAGAATGGACATAACGGATCACCTTTTTTCTTCATTATTTTCTTCACTGCATACGAATACCAGCATCCACCGCATATCTTCTTACCACAGCATGTCATATATCTTCCTGCACCAATCGTTGGCATTTGTAAAAAGCAGATAGGGCAATCCTCTGCTGGTGGGGGTTGTTTGAACAGTTCTATATCGTGCAATTCAGCCACACGTCTCTCACACGCCTTCTTGTGTTTTGATCGGTGCTTCTTCTTACATGCGGCATTACAATACTTTGCCACTTTACATTTGTTGCATGTATTCATAACAGCACCATTGCCCTCTTTACCACAATTAGCACATGTCGAGGTGTCAATAGCAACACTATTGAATTCCTCCGTAATCTTATCCACATTATTTTGTTCACAATATGTTCACTTTTTTGTGCTCGTCACTTCTTCCGGACTACTGCTACTTATCTTGGATGATGACACATTACAATCGTCTTTAGACAAAGTAATTCTACCAATATCATCCGATATATCATCTACTGTAGTACTACTCGTCATATTTGTTTGTTAGTTGTGCTAAGTACTTCAGGTATTGTAATTTGATATTAACTTTTTGAGTTGAGAGTTGAAATGTTTATCTTGATTTGTTCTTGCTCAGACGGTCCTCTCCACGGCTCTCTTACCCAACAACAATCTCGAGATAATAAAGAGCAATGCAGATAGTAGATTATGCCCGATATAGTATAGACCTATCTCGCCTCCCCTCTATCGACCTTGCACTATACTGCTGCGAGTTGGTCAATATGTGTTGACTCGCCACACATGGTATCTTAAGTCCCATTTCGAGTGGTGCTATGATCTCCTAGAGAGAGCACGGATAGACCTAGAGTAGGGCGGGTAGCAGCTATGTATGCTTCAGAGAATAACAACAACAGAGACAACAACAATGGTAACAGCATTCTCTTCCTCCGATGGATCTCTTCGCATATCTAATCGTATAGCAAAGAATATCGGTGGTCAAATATACTTTGGATCGATAACTGATTACAAATACAAAACCGAAGATTGGTGTGTACAATATGATAATTATCAACAAGAAAGATATAAATGGGAGGAGTTACATGATGCATTAGAATTGTATGACAAGGTTCGTGATAAAGATACTGAACAGCCTACCATGGATGAAGTTATCATTAGCTATGAACCGGGTTCGAACCTTAAGTGATGTAAAAGGAAACAATAATGACAAGAAAGTATTAGTTTGTAGGACCTCAGTTATCTTCGGCTTTGCTGATCTTCTCCGTGCTACAGCCAATTCTCTATTCTTTGAGGACTATGAATGGAATAACATGAACGATGAAGTATATGAAAGTTTAGTTTTATATGGACAACAGAATCTTCCACATATAATACTCGAGAAAAGAGACGAACCAATCAGGTTTGGTATGCTTAATGACAGCCTTATAAAAGCTGCTATGCTGGGCAAGATACAACGTGGGGATATTATAAAGAAATTAGAGTATCAGAAAGGAGATACGAGGGAGGTATTAGAGTCAGGATCGTTATCTTTTGATGCCACCGGCATTGAGGAATTGGTTAAACAACAAAAGCATTACCCCATCAAATTTACATTACAACACATGGTTACACCCATTCAATCATCTAAGAATCTGGAATCTTTATTCATAAATAAAACGATAGATTTGGATGGAAATGATCTTCTTCAGAATGTTCAGTGGAATGCGCTGGTAGATGGGCTGGGCTTATTTTATCAATTAAAGGCACTAAATTTGAGCAACAATAATATCGGAAGAGATGGTTGCTTAGCACTTGTAACTCTGCTAGAGAATGAAAAATCTCCTTTGGAATCGCTTTTTCTTGATCGAAATCAGGTTGATGATGAGTGTATTTCTATCCTATGCAATGGACTACGGAACAACCAAACATTAACAACATTGGCATTATACCACAATGATAGCATTACTCAAGATGGCTATGGGTATTTATCGGATTTGGTATGCAACAAAACAGATGTCAATAGTACATATTACCAATCAAATCATGTTCTTCAATCTATTGGTATTGAGGAGAACGGTGTTCGCGGGGAGAACGGTAGTGTTCTCTTCTTTGCTAATGATTCGCTGGATCTCAAAGGAGAGGCCATAATGTATCTTGGTACTCTGTTGAAACTCAATAAACGAACAAACGAGTGCTCTGCCCATGTAGTAGCAAGGAAAAAAGTATGGCGTATACACTTCAAAGATCAAGACTTTGACTTTCGTCTGTTCCTCAATATGGATGTAGAATTGATGCCACATGCCTTAGCTTGGTTTGCAAGTAGTCAAGAAAGTGATAAGGCTTACCGCCGGCAATCATTGTATCATTTCATACGCAATCACTGGGACATTCCTTTACTATTTGGCTTCCCGTCTGCGGATAGATTACGCATTGCAGAGTTGGAACAGATGGTTAAGAAGTTGCAGAAGGAGAACTCTGCGTTGAAGGGAGAGATTAAAGTGTTGAGGAGCGATGAGACGGACAAGAGTATGTAAATGAGAGCAGTTGGGACCTGGGACTTAGAAGGAGGCATAAAGTCCATCCAGGAGCTCTTCCTGAAGTAATTGACGTCAGGGTATACTTTTTATCTCAGATATTAGAATAAGCGTATATGTAATTGAATCACATCAGATGCTGACATGCCATATACTACTTTATCCACTTAGACATTACATACACAAACTACATTTCACTTTCCAATATACCATCACCACTCTATACACTCTATCTAAAGCTTCTTACTTGATTTTGCCTTACCAGACTTTGAATTAGGCATAGACATAACATGGTGATCAGCCTTGCTCGATTTAGCCTTGGCAGATTTAGTCTTCCATGTTTTTGCCTTACTTGATTTTGAATCAGGCATACTATGAATCATCATAGGCACTTCTTCATCATCAGCAGCAGTAGCAACAGTATATTGAGCTTCACTAACTCGAATTGGCATACTCATAGAAATAGAAGAGTCAGACTCATCTCCCCATGGCAATTCATCTTCAGTCATCTTTGTTTTCATTCTAGTTAATCCAATCTTTGTTTTACGGCCATGGATAGTGTCGTGTGCTGTACTTAGTTTCCTTGCTTTTGAACTGCCACCATTTTCATTGTCGTCTTCTCTACCATCACCGGGAGGCATGGACATGGACGAGGCAGTACTGCTAGACATTGACATTTCTTCTTCTACTATACTTGCAGCGGTATCTTCCCCTGCCGTATCTTCCCCATCTGTATCCTCTACACTTTCATCAGGAGGAGGTGTATAACTTTCATGAATAGCATCCAACGTACTCATGAAATCATGCCATGGACTATCAGCTCTAGATGGCGGTGTACTATCACTTTCATCTTCTTCTTCACTTTCACTTGCATCAGTACTATCAGGAGGAGTATAACTCTCATGAGTAGCATCTAATGTACTTACTAATGCATGCCATTGATCGAGAGTAGCACCATCTTTGGTATCACCATAGGCAACAATACTCTCTTCCTCCTCTTCACTCTCACTACCACTATCGATATCGGGCATTGACATACTAGCATCGGAATCGGCCAAACCAATAAAGGGATCATCGACACCACCGGGCATTGACATTGACATGGACATTGAAGCATCGTCGTCGGGGGTATCTTCAATGAATGGTATCGCATCACTCGTCGTATCACTGCCACCACCGCCATCACTAGAATCAGAAGACTTGGCACTCTTTGTTTTCCTACGACGTATTAGTTGATTATCTTCTTTCATGATAGTCGGCTTTGATGATGATTCAATTGCAACAACATTGTCGATGGCAGAAGTGGCCACGATGAGTAGTCCGATGATGCAGATTATATTCTTCATCTTGTTTTGCAAGTCTATCTATTATGTTAGTTGCAATTTAGTCTATATGCTTGATATTCTAGCAGGTTGGTATTGCCAATTCACATGAAAAGTAAGAAAGAGAGGGCTCAACAGCCATGTCGGCAGTAGTTGATTCTGAAAGAAAGGCAGTACTAAATTCAGAGATTTCATCTCTGTTTTGGTTGAACGGTATCGTTGCGTTTGATCGCCATATATCGCCTCCATCCTACAGTTATTTTGCCGCGAAAAAATGGCGCCCTCATCTTACTATCACATACGATTGCGACCATGATAAATCCAACCACACAATCTGCTACGAATTGCAAACTAAACACCATTGGTATACTGTTGAGAAATACAGGGCTTTATAATCGTTGCTGATAAATTAGTGCTATACTATATCATTTACTATTTACTACACAAAAATGAGAACACTTTCACAACAGATGATACTATCAATAATACTACTTCTTATAATACAAAATACAGTAACAGCACAAGAAGATGAATCACCAGTACCAACACCCTTCAACATGGGATCCGACGGAGTAGGCGAGGGACCATTAATACGAACTTTATCACCAACAATAGACGTAAATGCATTAACAGGACGTGGCATACCTACTCGATCACCATCATTCAAACCAACATATTCACCTACCGAGACGGGATTTGAGGTATCAATACCTGTTATTGACATCCCGGGAGTATTGCCGATTGGTGAAACTGCTGCTCCGGTTTTGTCGAAGGATACTCCCTCGCCAACGCCTGATAATGAAGATCCTGTTATTGTTCCAGCGCCTACTTTGCCAAATGGCGGAAGTGCTATACAAAATAATAGAAGGATGGGGATATTTAATAATGTCGTCTTTAGTTTAGTTATTGGATCATGTTATATGATACTGATTGAGTTTTGTTAGCAGAGATTTTATATGTCAATGGAAGAGTAGCCTATATGTTTGGGATTAGAAAAAGAAAAGAATCGGGAGCTTAAAAGGATTTTGCACATCTTCTGAATGAGAATGAGACTAGGAATATTGATTTCAATAGTTGTTATTACTTCTTATATATATTCAGTTGATGTCATATGTGATTCCCTTAAGCGGAGTAGAGTTGGTAGATAGAGGATTGGAATGGAATGGAAAGCATTTTAAGCTAGAATGTACATATGATATGCATTTAACTTACGGCACATGTAGGGCTCTACATTATGCAAACTATCTATTTCGCCTTGATAGTTTTGGAGTCCCCCTTTTCTTCATCACGTTTGTATACAAAGGTGCATATAGTTTCACCGTTTTCCTCCTTATCTACTGAAACTTCCCCTCCCAGAGCCTTGATTGAATTATATTGATCACTAAGGCACCCAATTCCTGATAAGTAGAGCATGGCGAGGTCAGAGTCCCGAACAACGTTTTGCATGAATGAGAACAGTTTGCCACTATCATCTTTGTAACCATTCAAGCCTATCATTAGCGTCGAAGATGAACTAACCTGTGCGTAGCGGATCAGTTCTCTAATATTGTTACAATTCCAACAAGATGATGGTAACCATACTACTAGCTCCTTTAGGGCTTTGTTTTTGTAAAGGAGTGGAAAGATTTGATTCAATTGTAGTGGAAGAAGTTCCTCCTCGGTTGCCCCACATGCATTGACAACTAAACGAACACATTCTAATGACTTGGAAGGAAACTCCTCAATAGATCGAGATACATTAACCAAAGAGTCGAAGAACCCCCGCCCTTCACTTTTTATCGTAGAAGTAACCGTCATCATTTTCAGATTCTGCAAACTAAACATAGCCTCTAAAAAGTCGAATAGAGCATTAGGGTTATCAGAAGAAGAGACTGGATCACCTCCAAATTCCACATCCACAGTCTCAAAAGAAAGAATACCTGCTTGAATAACAGGAACCATTGCAGCAAAGAAGGCATTGCTGTATTTTCCATAGGTTTCGACCGAACCACCACAATTAGAAATCTTTAGATGCCTCAGTTTATTTGTTTGCTTTATGCATTGTATCAGATTGTTTTTGAGGATGTTATATGCCACCTGAGGCCGCCCTCCATCCTCAAAATCTATCACATTATCAACATCAATCCTAAATATCTCAAGGTTATTTGCATCCTCCAGTTTCCTTGCAAGTATTGGAAGAGCTAATGGAAAAGTATTTTCATTTTCATCCGGTCTAATAAAATTAGTGAGAGGGATCATAGGGAAGGCAATGTCTAATTTGACAAGCGACGGAAAATGAACCATATTCAATAATCTCGGCCCATGTTCGGATATTGGACCGTATGGACAGTCATCTTTTAATATACTTGGTACTGTGAGTATTGATGTCTTTATCTCTCCACTATCGTCATCAACAACCAGTTGCCGTAATTTGTTGCATGATTTAGAGACCGATATGAGTGATATTAAATCAATATACGGTTCAATTCTAGTCCAACATTCCTGGATCACTTCTATTCCTACCGTAGATGACATGATTGTTTAATAATATATTATAATATGGAAGTTATGCCGAGAGTTAAGTTGTTGATATAAGTATTGCAAATTTTGAAGAACTCAATTTCTTATGCGAATCTGGTAGTGCCAATAATGAATAAGCGCTATATGCGTGATGAGTTCCTATACTTATGTACGAACATGATAGAGTATGATGCACCACTGCAATTGCCACGCCGCCAACTGCAGAACTTCATAGCATTGTAGAAGAGGGGAGAAAATGACATGGCGATCAAACGAAAACGGGGAGTTGCATTAGTTGTCAGAAACCAAGATGATAGGATGCTGCCGCTACTACATACCATCTCATACTACTTTATATGTTTAAAAGAAGTGAACTTTGCAATCGATTATATCGGTGTTCCTGAGCGTCTTAGGGGAATCTGAAGGGCCGCCGAGATAGTATTGTTGTGTCACATAATGTGATCATTTTTATTTAGATTAGATGAGTGATGGGAGGTGATTACATATATATTGACAGCAATAACGTACAAGATTGCCATATCTGGATATTGAGAAGAACAAATGAAAGATAGAATTGCAATTGCATACAAAGTTAAACGAGAACAGTAAAGAGGGACTGATTCAACAATGGAACTTTAGCACGATATAATATGAGGGTGTGTAAAAGTCTTATATATTAGACATATCAATCTCTATCAAACACATAGTATGATGTCATCGACCAATAAACCACTTCTCAAAATTGCAAACATCATCCTATTGCTTGTCAATCTGGCGACAGTATCATCGTCATCGCTATCATTTACTCAGTACGCTCGTATCGGTGAAGAGTTCTTCGAGTCTTATGTCTGAATCTGAGCATGATGAAGCATCTGGTATGGATATTGCTCCCGATGGATCACATCTCGTGGCTGTTAGTGATTCTGGCAACTTGTTTTTCTTAAACTTGGCAGATTATACATCTGGGCATTGTATGGTAGACTTGGACTATGATTCGATAGTTTATGGTAAGATTGATAGGACTGACTTGGAGGGCGTTGCAATAGACCCTACTAAATGGAAAGAAGATGATAAACAAGCATATGTTGTGTTCGAAGGGAGTGATGATGAAGAACCATATCTATTCAAAATCAAATACGAATATGAAATTGATGCCACTTCTGGCGAAGCTACATGTTCTGCACATGCCGTTGAAGGTGAAGAAGTATCATTAGTTGGGGCAATACCCTCTCTTACTACAGGAAATGGTATCGAAAGTTTAACTTACATTGAAACAACTGATGATGGTATTACAGTCTTCTATACTGGTGTACAGGATACTGGTAAACTGTATAAGATCACCTCAGAGGGAAATAGATAATGATTGCTGTTATGAACCATACCAAGGTAAAGATGATTTAAGTGCCTTGAATTATGATGGAACTTATCTTTGGGCGTTTTATGGAGATCGAGATGAGATTGTTATGATGATGGATACAGAGAATGGCCTTTGTACCGTTGAAACATTTGACAGTCCAGAAGCCGTGGATGAGACTTCAGATTACCCAAGTATCGTTGCCGTCTACAACATGACATACCCTGATAACCCCTCATGTGATTCAAGTAGCAACATTGGTCGCTCTTGTGATGCTTCTGAAGTTTGTAAAGGAGCTAGCACTACTTCTAATAGTCCAAGTCAATCATCCTGGAGACTATTCCAACTTCGGCAGCCTCGGTAGAAACCAAAGAATGGGCAATGTTGTCAACTTCTTTACAGCGGATTCTGGGTGTAAGTTAAGGATTTTATACATCTTGTTATGTTTGACTTGTAGATCTAAACCCAAGTATATTAGTATTGTATATTAGCATCTGAAATACTAAGTAGTATAGATCTTAACTTTACCTTAATCAAAACATATTCAACACTCAAACACAATACAGCATATCTTCCAATACAAACATATAACAACTATTTCATATGACATGTATTCTATCTCTTCTTCTTTGAAGATTTTGAACTACTCGACCGTAGAGGATCACTAGTAGGCGATACCGATGTAGAAGGCACATCCGATGGTTGACTACTTGGTTGTGAAGATGGCTCTGTACTTGTCGAAGGTACATTAGATGATTGTACAGTAGGTACATATGATACAGATGGTACCATCGATGGTTGTGACGATGTAGATGGAGCTTGTGAAGGTTTGTATCCTTTTCCAGACTTTGTCGATTTGTATCCTCTATGTGGTCTTCTTCTTTTGTATTTACTTAGTTGTCTAGATATCCCTTGTATTGTTGACCAATCTTTTGACATTCTTAGTAGTTCATCTCGATTGTAGTATTCATTGATGTCGTCCTCGACGTTATCAGTTTCAGATTTATTATCATCGATGGAGGATACTTTTATGTCTACATATCCAATTCTCGAACCGTCTCGGCTATCCTTTTGTCGTCGTATCTGATTATTATTCAATTGTTGCAATTCATTTGCAAATGTATAGACGATGGAAGAAGAGAATACTAACAACATACATGTTGCAATGACCAATGAAAGACGACACATAATGAGAAAAGATATTGTTCTAAATGTATTTGTATATGGTAGTAGTACCTCTTTACTTCTCTAGATGCATGCTAGAATATGAAGTATGCTACTTCACAGTTAAGTATGGTAGTCGTCATATTGATATCGTGGCGCTTTGTTAGTGTCGCTCGTGGCGGATCAAAGCAATGCCTTTTTATGACAGTACCATAGGATAGAATGAAGAGCGAGCCCCAAGTTCGACAAAAAAATGACAGCTCGAAAATTATGAGAGTGTAAAATTATGAGAGTATTTATGATGATAGCCGACGATAATAGCACGTGCTTCAGTCTTCCTCTTATATATCGGCGCTGTACTTCATACTACCTCCAAACTACTTATCTTTCAACAAGATGGTCAACAGCACAACCAAACTCTCCACAGGGGCAATACTCTCGGTAAATGATCATCGAGTGCGCATCGATCTTCCCACATCACCAACAAAATCCTATCAATCAATATCCTCTGCCATACTAAATGGTGGTTGTCATACCTTCCCTTCAACCTCCTCCTCCTCATCCCCAACATCGACTAGTAGCAGTACTACCACTCTCAAGTCATATCATATAATCAACTACAAGGTACCATCAACCTACAATGGATACAATCCACAACCACTCCAACTTTTATCAAATTTTGCAGTGCAAGAAAAGATTTATCCATCAAATACCATTGGTTTATTAACTGCTGCTAGTATGCAAAGTGTGAGTGTTGCTAGTAGGAGTGCTTCTGATAGTAGTAAAGAAGAGAGTAGTACGGTTGTTGGAGGAGAGAAGACTAGAGAAGAGAGTAAAGAGGTAGTAAACATTGACGTAATAGTAACAGCAGGATTATCCAATTCACGTAGCTCCGGTGCTGATGCAGACTACTTCATATTACTCGATACAAACAACGACAATCCTACTGCAATAGATGACGATACAAACACACCACCACCACCACCGGGGACAATTAACACAATCATCATAATTGATAAACCATTAACATCCTCGGCATTAATAGAAGCATATGCAATAGCAATTGAGGCCAAGTGCTTAGCATGTATTGAACATACTGTACTTTGTTCAAAAGATAATAGTAAATATGGTATGGGTACTGGTACTGATTGTTGTGTGTTAGTTTGTCCAACACCTATTACTAGTAGCAGTAGTAGTGTTGATAACAAAGCTAGCAAGAAGGAAGGGAGTAGTAAAATTATCAAACATGCAGGAAAACATACATTATTCGCAGAACTACTCGGCCAGGCGGTACATGAAGCAACATCAAAATCAATAATGATTAACATACATCATTTACATTATAATTACTTTACATATATCATACAACAATGGTTAAAGAGTTTAATGGCATTATTGAAGGGTGCAAGACCTTGTATACCGAGTCAGCCAATGATGCCTATACCGAATGCGAGTGTGTCTATAATTATGATGGGTTTATTGTTGGTGTTGTTGATTTATATAGTACCAAAACTGAATGATAAGACTAAGCTATTGTTAGGAGCCGTAATCTGGGATCGATACCTTGGTGAACCACCATTGAAGTTCCATCCTGTTTGTTTAGCTGGCTCTGCTATTAGTATGGTATTGAAATATACTCCTGAACGTGTATATAAGAATGGTATGCTTGGTTTCACGGCTGGGTTAATGTTATTAGCTGGTATGCTATTGGTCTTTGTGAATGGTGCATGGTTATTTCTACAAATCACTGATGCAATATCAACTCAAGGACCAGACTTTACTATGAACATCTGCCCAATCGGATATTGCATCAACAACACATACATTCAAAGCATACTCAATCTAACATCATGGATACTTCAACTATTATTATTCAAATCAACATTTTCAATCCAACTATTAACAACCATAGCATTACAAATGGCTAAATTCTTAGAACGGAATCAAATTAATTCAGCACGGTTACAATTATCATGGTTATGCAGTCGAAATCCTAGTACCTTGAATGCATCAGAATTAGCTGGTGGTACGTTGGAATCATTATCGGAGAATCTATCTGATGGATTTGTGGCACCATTGTTTTGGTATGTCTGCCTTGGACCAGTGGGTGCACTTGGCTATCGAATAATTAACACTTTGGATAGTCGAATTGGTTATCGTGGAAAGTATGAATGGTTTGGTAAACCATCGGCACGTTTAGATGATATAATCAATCTCATACCAGCACGGTTCACCGCAGTACTGTTGGTAGTGTCTGCTTTATTTGTGAAAGGGTGTAGTGCACGTCAAGGTATAAACGCGGCATGGAAGGATCGGAATCAATGTTCAAGTCCTAATGCTGGATGGCCAATGGCTGCCTTTGCTGGCATCTTGGGTGTTAGGTTAAGTAAGAAGGGAGAGTATTGCTTGAATTCAAGTGGTGTAGAACCTGGTCCTAGCAATATACGTGCTGGTCATCGTGTGGCATCAATTGCTGGAGGGTTGACAGTATTAGTTGCTGTTATTACATTGGTAGTTAAGAAATAGGCGGCGGCAGTTAAAGTATCAACAATGAAAAACGACACATAATCTAATTTACAATACATCAAATGTGCGACAAAGTCTCTCCTTGAGAGAACGATTAGCTTCTGTCTACAAACCACCAAAGAGTTGATCCAAGACGTCTCCGTGAGGTCCACGGCTTACATGAGTTGATAACTTGGGGATAAAGTTAGCATTCACATCACTACTACTTGATGTGGCAGAAGATGATTGGTTAGACTGTGGTTTGGTAGTACTCTCTGGCATCTTCTGATCAGTTTTGAGATTGGTAGATTTCTTCTCCGTGGATAATGATCGTTCAGAGGTGCAGCCTTTATCTGTTAAACTCGGCAACTCCTTAGACTTATTAGTCATCTGATTATTGTCGACGTTGGTAGTAACAGTCTTTTTTACGGCATTGGAAGGCATCTTGTTTGGTTCATCCTTCTTTACAACTTCATGGTGGTGACGAGGCTCCTCAATCTTGGGCTTGTCAATCTTTTGAGCCTTTGATGATCTGCTCTGCTGTTGGGTGGTGGACCTCTTCCTCTTCTCTTTTTTGGCCGCCTTCTTCTTGGCCTTACGTTGTGCCTTGGTTGGCATGTCATCTTCCTCCTTGTGTGGAAGTTTGGCTGATGGTTCGGGAAGCGTTGATTGTTTCTTCTTACTATTGAGAGGTTTTTTAGTGGTTAATACTGCACCAGCCGTTCCGGTGGTAGTCAGATTGTTTGGCATCTGATGATTTGTATTCGGTTTCATTAATTGTGGTTGAGGCATCATCATGTGCTGCGGTATGGCATTGGGCATGCCAATGGGTTGCTGAATAGGAGGTTGCTTCTTAGATGGCATCTTCTCTTCTTCCATACCTTTCTGCTGTGTGTGATGAACATGATGCCCATCAACTTGAATACCACCACCAACGGCTGACTCGTTTAATAAGTTGGATTGGCTAGTGATAGAAGACAAGGGACTACCCTGCATGTTCACCTCAACTCCATTATTAAAGTATCGAATTGGAAGAGGCTTAAGTTGAACTGGTTGACTATCATTCATTGGCATCATCAACACTCCCTGCGTAGAATTATCATTTGGTTCTTCTTCCTGTTGAATGGCTTGACTTGTACTAGCCTCATCATCGTCATTATCCACATCAAGTGGCTGCATTCGGAATCTACTAAGTCCATTACTAGCTCCACTATCATCACGTAGTATATCCAAACCACCACCATTACCAACATTAGTATTATTCATCATATCCAAATTAAAGTTAAAGCTACTCTTCTGTGTATTCTGATAAGAATTGTGAGCATTCAAGTCCAATCCCCCACCACCGTTCATCATCATGGGGGGTTGCTGCTGCTGTTGATGATTATTATTCAAGTCGTTCATATGCTGCTGTTTCATTAATGCCACCTCTTTCATTTCACGTTGAATGGCACGTTCACGAATAACAATCTCTTGCATCTGATGCTGACGTTTCTTTGCCGACTGACTCTCCTGCTGATTAATAAAACGTTCAATTGAATCGGTATTGAATAAAGAATCATTTTGTTGTTGACGACGTGTCATTGGCATATTAGTATTAGCATGTTGCTGATTGGACATTGGCATATTATTAAATGGCAAATCATTAAGTGCTGAGGAGACGCCAATCATTCTATTTTGTTTGGGGTTGCCGTTACGGATCTTTCGTTTTGTTGTGGTATTATCTTCTTCTTTATCAACTGTTATTGCTGGTGGTGGTGCTGTGTTGGTGGTGGTAACATTGGTTGAAATATGACGTTTTGTTCGATTCTTATTACGGGTGGGTTTAGTCGTCCTTTCAAACGGAGGAACTACAATCGACTCGTAATTCTTAATCAGTGCTGATTTCTTATTCCTCCGTGCACCAAATGATCTATTGAGATTAGCCTTGAGCCTATTAGCACCTGATGTCATCCACTTCATTATCTCTCATCACATTGGATGTCTGTTAATATTAATATTGGCCACGATTAAAGGATGAGATTGAAAAAGTATGATGCCAAACACACCCCCAACCCACAAATGATGGGCGGTATTAGTATTATGGATTAGATCACGGTATTATTAGAGAAATGTTATTGTGTGGTGGATAGATAAAAGAGTGTCAAGAGAGGAGAGACAAGGAAAAATGAAATCGAGTCGGACTCGTCGGTATCCTTTTTTTGATGGTGCGAGTGATGATGAGGAGAGATGATTGATAAGGTATACTAAAGTGAAAGTAGTATATGAATATATATTGAGATTAGATCTATGTGAACAGACGTATAATGCGAACGTGCTATCATAGCCAACCAAGACCATAAGTACAACTTCTGCCTCATACTAGTGACTAGTATGAGTAGTAGTAGTAGGATAGATACATGCTCAGCTTTACAAGCAAGGTAATCGTTTCACAAGCATATATATCTTTCAGTCTTCTATCATTGTATCCGGTGTGTTATGGTACTGTCTACATCCTCACCAAGCAATAGACTATCAGTTTTAAGCTTCATTCTATCTCAAAGTTTGATGGTTTCTCTTCGTACCGTCGTATTAGTACCGTATTAGTGTTAATAAGGAAAGAAACTGAAGAGCCTTTCGCTGGCAGGCTGCTTTGTTCCTTACAAAACAGAATCGTCACACATCACCAAACACCTCATATCTCAACACAAGAAGTCACCAGTAAACAATAGCTAACTACTCAGAAACCATAGACAACTAAAGGACGGCATAATAAATCAAATAGACGGCAATATACTCTCATAATAGTATCAATGAATAACAGGCATTTCATGGCTCGGATGAATGAACTCCAACTTCAGGTTCAAGGTGAGTTAGTAGAATTTATTGATGTTACCGTATGTAACGAGAGGAACATTGTAAGAAAGAATAGTATATTTGCAAATTTGTATTGCAATAACATCGTATATATTGCAATTATCTTATCAATGTCACAGCTGTCTCTCCAACTAATATACCCTTTTTCTAATATATGCATCTCTCTTATTCCTTCTAATATAAATAATATCAAATAATAGAGCATGAGCAACAACTATCACAAAACAATCTACCACTACTCGCCTCCCCATCCATAAATAATATAAATAGCATGATAAACAATAACAATTTAGAACAAGCAACAAGACTACAAATTGAACAAGCATCACAAATGGGTGCACAGCGTATGGGTATAGTGCCAGTGCAGACGCAGCTTACTGGTGCTAATAATAATATGATGAGCAATAACATGATGATAGGAGGTGGTGCTAATAACAATTGTTTGGTTGCAGGCGTAGGTGTTGCAAGCGGTGTAGCAAATAACAATAATAATGGTATGAACAACTATCAATTGGAACAAGCACATCATAATTTAATACAACGGAATAATGAACTATTACCAATAACATTCGGAGCAACCATGAATAATAATAACATTGGTCAGCTGACTATTGGTCAACAACAAATTATACAACAAAGACAACAACAGCAGAGTATAGAAGCACAACGTAACTATGCATTGCAGGGAAATGCACCTATAATAAATATGAATAATCAACAGAGTATAGACGTTATGAGAGGCGGCGGCAGAGGAGGTGAAGCACCAACAATGAATTATACACCAACTGCATCTATGAATATGAATACTATTGGTCAAGTACAGCAGAGTTTTTCTTCACCGAATAACGGAGTGCCAAATGGGATGCAATATGATGCAATTAACAACATGGCACAGAATGCACAAGTGGCACAAATTCAATTACAACACTTAAAAGAGAAACAGGAATTGATTATTAAGGAACAGCAGAATCAATTGGTATTACAACGTGAGATGATGGGTCATGGTCAACAAGTTGGTATTCCTCAAATGTCTGTGGGTAGTGGTGTGTCCCAAATGGGTGTGCCTCAAATGGGTGGTATGCCTCAAATGGGTGTTGGTGGTATGGGTAGTGTACCTCAAATTCGTGGACTAAACAATATGAATATGCAGGGTATGTCCATTGGACAAAGTATAAACGTGCCAGGTATGAACACGAATGGTATTATGCCAAGTATGAACACGAATCGTATACCAAGTATTATACAAGGCATAGATGCAAATGGTAATCATCACCCAACAAGTGCCATTGGTAATAGTGCCAATATGGCATATGCACAGAGTGTGCAACAGCAACAACAAATACAGCAGCAGCAACAACAACAGATGGTTATAATGGTAGGAGGACCGAATGTAAGCGGAGTTAATGACAATATGATAACTGTAGGAGATACTAATAACAACGCTATGAATAATATGAATAATGGTCAGGCTAATATGATGGTAGGGGATGGGCCTATGCCAGGGAGTGGGTTATCGGTTACTACTACTACTGCTAATCCATCTAATAATACAACAACTAAGGCAGCAGGGGATGATAACATCAATCGAAGATTACGACAATTAGCACAAATGAGTGATGAGGAATTATTAGCCCGGTCAGTGGAGGCTACCAAATCAAAACAGCAGCAAGATAGTAGTAGTAAGAATAAGTCAATTGGTAGTGCAGAAAAGGCAGGGATTGACGAACAACTTCTTGAGGATCTAACAAAGAAGATGAAGAAGAAGCAACAAGAGAAGAAGGAACAAGAGAAGAAGGAAAGTGAACAAAAGGAGTTAATGGAACAAGCGAACCAACAAGCAACACTAACCGCCTCACAAGATTCAATGATTGAAAAGTTCCTAACAATGGTAATAACACGTGTACCCGAAATATCATCCGGTGTATCACGATTTCTACCCAGTGCTGGATATGATCCAACAAGAAATGAATGGGAACCAAGTAACAAACGAGATTTCAAGACAGTAATGGATACAACGTTAATTGAATTACGGGGGATATATACACGTAATTCGATGGTACCGGCTACTATTGGCACGATGGATTTATTGAGGAGGGTGCAGGATTGTATTAATGCTATTGAACCGTATCAAGGTGGAGGCCCTAATACTACTCAAGGACAAATGATGAATGCAGGTATGCCTTCCACAGTGATGCCCGGCATGCAAACGATGCAGCCAGGTGTGCCACAGCCTAACGTGCCTATGCAACCAGGGATGATGCCCCAACAAAACATGATGTCGCCTGAAGGTATGATGATGGCGGCACCGCAGCTGCAACAGATGCCATCAGGCGGCATGATGGTGGCACCTGGACAGCCTCAGTTCATGCCTTCGCCACCTCAAGCAATGCCGAATCAGACGATGCCTCAGACTGGAATGATGGCGGCACAACCTGGTATGCAACAGCAGATGCCAGGCATGTTTGGTATGCCGCAGCCGCCTTTGATGTCTCCTCAAGCAGCTATGCCTCCTCAAGTAATGCCTCCTATGAATCATCCCATGGCTGGTGGTGTGCCTATGCATCCTGTGAATCAACCCATTGGTGTACATATGCATCCTCATATATCAAACTATAATCAAGACATGCTGGGGACTATGAATAGTCCATATCGTCAATTTGATCGTATGAGTCCTTACAAAGCGGGTAAACCAGAGCCAGACTATTCCAAGGATCCCAGGTATTCGTTGACGCCTATTCCTAAGCACAAGCCATTTGTGGAAGATGATGATTTGCCAATCATGGCACAGTTTAAGGCAAGGAAGAAGGCTGCTAAACGATCTGCCAAGGCCAAGAGGAAGAGGTTACCAAAGTTGGTACATCGTAATAATACTCCAAAGAAGGCAAAGAAGGATAAGGAGATCAAGGTACCATCGATCTTGCTGCAGCATTCTAGTTCTAATGAGGAGGAAGAGAGTACCGTGTCTACTCCACTGATTGCCGATTATCTATCCTCAGAACTCGAGAAGAAGAATGCTAGTGAGAGTAATGCAAATTCTAAAGACGAGGGAGAGAAGAAGGAGGAGAATCTTTCCGAAGAATCTTTGCCTGCCGCTACTAATCCTATGGACCCTTCCTCGGAACTTAAAAAGAAGAATGGTGATGAGAGTAAAGTAGATTCTAAAGACGATGAGAAGAAGAAGGAGGAAGAGCCTGCCGAAGACTCGTCGCCTGTCGCTAAGAGTAGCAGTGGTGATCCTCAAGAAGTTAAACCGGCTCCTGCCGACGGAGATACCAAGGCCAACGGAGAAAGTAAAGTATTAGTCGATAATGACAAAGAACCAAAAGAAGATAACACCCATATGCCAGAAGTCGAGGAGGTCAAGGTGTCGATCTTGATGAAGCATTCTGGTTCCGATGGGGAAGAAGAGAGTGCCGTGCCTGCACCTGTGCTTGCCGAGGATACTACAGACCCTTCCCCTGAACTCGAGGAGAAGAATACTGATAACAGTAATACAGACTCTAAAGATGAGGAAAAGAAGGAGGAGGAGGAGCCATCTAAAGAACCAGTATTGGCGGCTAAGATAAGCGGCGGTGACCCTCAAGATGACGAATCGGCTCCAGTTGACGGAGATACCAAGGCGAAAGTAGAAAACAAAGTGCCTGCCGATACTGACAAAGAACCAAAAGAAGATATCAGTACCATGTCAGAGGAGGATGTATCGGAATCTCCTTCAAAGCTTAATAAAGAAGGAGCCACTTCCGATGATATTGATCTACTCTCTACGGAAATCCTCGAGTATAAGTCCGACCAAAAAGAAGATACACTGAAGCCAAACGAAGATAAGCCAAACGAAGATGCGACGCAGCCCAAGACTGCCGAGACTTCCGAAGACAAACCAAAGAATGGCAATAAATCTCCGCCTACTTTGGATTCTACCAATGAATAGCAATACCTAGCAACCTTAAAGCTGGTATGTACCATACTTGTAGAACGAATAAGGCAGTACACAATTTTGTAAGTTTCATAGACAGGAAATGATCTGTATAAGAGACCCCACATGGAAACTGTTGGATAACCTAAGTTTTTATTATTATATCTTTAGTGCTATATCTATTTATTTGGACGATAGGCTTGCCCATGGTACTTCGATTCCCCGCCCCTTTTACTACAGTGATTTTGGTCACCGTTCATTCGCCAATAAATTTTCCATTCCCGACTTGCCAAATTGCCACAGGTAGGGGCTCAGATACTAACTGATATCTCGCGTGGCATTGCAACGCACAAATATTCTACAATATACATTGGTATATATACTATAAATAAATCGTCATCTTCAAGTGTTTTATTCACTGTTTTCGGCACCACTAGATTTAGGATACATAACAAGTTACTTCAAATTTCAAAAAACAAGTCGGTTCACCCTCCACAACAATTTGCAACACTCGTACAACTTTACCTAAACATACATCATATACACCTATGTCGGCTCTGGTAGGAATAGAAGTGATTGAACATTGCTGGACAAGTATTGAACCGTATATTGATTTAATATCACTCATATCGGTCTCTAAATCATGCAACAAATTACGGCAATTAGTTATTGACGAAGTTTTTGGAAAGATCAAGGCATCATCACTCACAGTACCAAGTACATTAGATCAAGATTGCCCGTATGGTCCAATATCCGAACACGGGCCAAGATTGTTAAACCTAGTTCATTTCCCATCGCTCGTCAAATTAGATATCAGTTTCCCACTTATCCCTTACTCCTTACGAGCAGATGGAATTGGACAAGTAGCAAATGAGAATGATTTTCCATTAGTTCTCCCACATTTTGTAAGGGAAGTCAGGAATGCAAATAACCTTGAGGTATTTAAGATTAGTGTTAATAATTTGATAGTCTATGATGATGGAGGAGAGCCTCAGGTGGCATATAACATCCTCAAAAACAATCTTATACATAAAAAGAAGCTGAGGACTCTACAAATTACAAATAGCGGAGGCACGGCGGTTGCGGCTTCTCGGTATAGCCCTTCTTTTTTAGATGCCATGGTTACTGTCATACATGAATGTAATTCTTGTTTGGAGAATGTGTATCTATTTTGTGGAGGTGCCCCGTCATCTTCTGATCACCCCGAAGCTCTTCAGAACTTTTTCGAGGCTGTTTTAAGCTTGCCAAACTTAAAACAGTTCAATATTAGTACCATGGTATTTAGAGAGTATGCTCCATTCCTCAATTCGTTCATGGGAGCATGTCAATCTATTCAGAACTCACAGGGTGTGATTCCTTCAAATGTATTGGAAGCTATTGGCATTACTGTAAAGGCATGTGACTATGACCAATCAGAAGAACTTCATTTGCAATCAGTAATGCATTATTTCTTTTCGATTCTCTCCAAAATCAAATCTTTAGTCAATGTTATGTTAGTGCTTCCATTATCTTGCTGGAACGGTTACAGTATTAGTGCGCTAAGCAGCTGCATCGAAAGGTCATCTTCGTCATTAAAATTTGTTACTCTAGATTTTGAAGGGTATAAAGATGGCAGTGGCAAACAACTACTCGAATTCTTACTGAAGATTGTGAATGGAAAATCTGATTTTGCATCCATGTTTCGGGGCATTGGGCACCTTGATGAGCAAGATGGTTCCTTCCAGGCTCTTAGGCAATTTTTAGAAAAGAAAGAGGCAAATGACGAAACTACATGGGAATTTACATACATACCTGAGAATTGGAAGAAAAAGAAGGATGCCAAAGCTTCAGCATAAGATAGATCTTCATATGCAGTTCATATTTCTGGCATATAACTGCGCTAAAAGTGTATGTGCATTCAATGAGTTGGTGCTGTCATATGTGCATTCTACTTAAAATGCTCTTTCATTTTCATTCCACTCCTCTCTCTATCTGCCAACTTACTAATCCGCTTAAGGAATTAGACATCACTTAAATGCATAAACGATTTGCAATCAACGTACTAAGCTAGGTTGCCTCCTTTTCTGTGACATCTTGTGTTGTGTTGGTCTGGTCTGTCTTGCTTTGTGGTACATACGGTGTTCATTTTCCTCTACACGAGTTAAATCTCAAACCTCTTTGCTGCAACTCTTGTAGTAGAAGTGTAGTCAAAGGTCGATATAAAATGGGTAATATTACATCCACAGATAGTAGACGCAGTGGTGGAAGTAATAATGATATATTGGTGGTGGCGGCGGCGGCGGCGGTGGAGGGTCGACCACAAAAGCGTATTAAACTAACAACAAAAACAAATGACGGTAATGTTAGTTCACCCAAACACGCCGCGTCAGTTAGCAGTAACACTAGATCATCTGCAAGCGGTAATGGTGCTAATAAAACCGATGATGATGATATTGAACTTACACTACCAGCCGAGTGTTACTCTCTGGTACTCGAGTACTTAGATTATCAAACTGTATTATCTTGTGCACTAACATCAAAAGTATTTTTATATGATGCCATGCCATTGGTTAAAACACTTCATATTGATACAGCGTTGCAGATGAACATTCCATTAACTTCACGATTTAGAGATGTTACACATATCAATCTTTATTCCCTTCTCCGAGGGAGAGTTAATGTTGATGAGGAAGATGAAGATAATAATGAGGAAATATTGCATGTGAATTATGACGCAATTATTAGGGTAGTGCCATTCCTTAGTGCATTTCCTAATTTACAGAGGGTATTCTTTGGAGGTAGATGGATTGATGGGGAAATTGCTACCTTTTCTTCTCATGGGTCTCATGGTATGATACGGAATGAATATGAAGAGGAATCAAGAAACATACATACCTTGATGGATAATATTTCAGGATCTTTTCAATCAGCTGGGGGATTGCTAAAGAGTGTGCAAGTGATGGGATTACGATGTCCTCACTCTGGTCAAAATGGAAATGATGACGACGAGTCGGAATGCAAGGCATGTATTAGAGCATGTAAATCCTTTCCACTCGATCAAGTGATAAACTTTGACAATGAGGGTTCATCTGTTGGTTTAGGGGATTTATTTAGTTGCAAAAAGGCACATTTCCTAGATGTGTGCTTGTCAAGGTCAGTTATTGAAAGTATTGCTGAAGAACGACCCGGAGGTAGAGATATGCTTCGATCAAATGCACGCTTCTTCTATCTATTAGGAAAGGGAAGTTTGAGTGAGATCCGTTCAGAGATGGTGCTTTGTTGTCCATTGTCCGATATACCGGCAAGGAGAAGGCAGAACTTGAACGTGTGGTTGAGTATGCTGAGTTAAACGTGAAGACGTTATCCAGTGAGGGTATGATTAGGGCTATTTGGCGTTCTTTTGCAAAAGGAGAGGGGTATAAAGTACCTCCAAAGAGCCAGTGCTTCCTTTCAAGAAGCTCACTCAATTTCTTGATCGATAAATTAGGTCTTGTAATTGGCAAGGGAGACTTTGGTTTGGAGGCCGCCAGGGTAGAGAACTTGCCGCAGATTGTTAAAGGGGCGTATCGAATCGAAACTAGGTCACATTGTTTCTTTTTGCTTCGACTGGTACTAGAAAAGTTAGGAGAGGGGGCAAGTGAAACAATTCAGAAGGTAGTTGATGCCGGAGTGGTTCCAACATTAGTTCGATTTTTGAGAACTGGCACCATTTATGAAAGAGATGTATCATCAATTTTATACAACATTTCATTGAAAGGAAGCGATAGTACTGTCAAAGTGTTAGTTGATGCTGGTGCCCTTCCACAACTTGTATCAGCATTACAGATAAGTAATGGATCTGAAATTTCTTCTAGGGAATCAGTATTGACATTGGGTCACATGGCAAGTAGGTCAACAGACATAAGGGATGCAGTATTGAAAGAAGATGCGTTAACAGCTTTGTTAAATCAACCTATTCGACGATATCTTTGTGAGAAGGCTAACGGTGCTGCTTTACAAACCCTGGAATCTCTTTTATTTGGGGAGTCTCCTCCCAATCTTGATGAATACAAAGTCGACACGAAAACATTGTCTCGTATATTCGAAGTATATTGTTACAGTGGAGAAGCATTACTCTTTGCTTGTACGGCACTATCCTATGTTTGTCACTCACCGAGTAAACATCGTGAACGGATCGGGGATAGTAATTTATTCAGTCCACTGCTGGATATGATGAGCTGTTAGTTAGTTAGTTAGTTAGTTTAGATTATAGGCTACGACTTGGTTATCCACCTCTGGAAGCGTGTTCCTTGCTATTCTCTACACATCTCGTAATATAAAATACTTCTATTTCATAAACGAATACTGATCTATCAACACATTGATTTCTCAATGAAAGATTGATAACTCTTACTAGTGTCTATTTCAAGCTCATCTTCTCCTGAAATTCAAGTGGTAGCATTAGAGACGATTAGAATTCTTATTAGGGCGGACCCTTACATTGAGAAGGATGACGAAATATCTTTAATTGAGGGAGTCATCAACGATGACAAGCTTCCATTTCAATGCTTGCTTAGTCCGGTGGTAGAAGTCCGAAAAGAAGCGTGTGAAGTAGTTCTAGTCATGTTGAATGGCTCAAAGCGCCAAGTTGATATTTTAGTAGCTCAAGGATGCATTAGAGCTTTGTGCAGTGTACTTGATTTGAATCATCCTGTCTTGGTTATCACCGCTTGTTTGGGATTAATGAAGGTAAGAGTGTGTAGTGCACATGATGTGCACATATATTATGAAAGGTGGCTCATCTATCCATATTTCATGTCAGATCTTGAAGCATCGTATTGTTGCAAATCCAGAGGGCGTTGATATACTTGATGGTGAAATCAAATGTATTGAGGACAAGCTAGATGAACTAGATCGTGAAATTGATGGTAGTGCTAATGAATGGAAGGAGTTGAAAAGTCTCGTTGGTGTTGTGAGAGAGGAATTGGAAGGCAAGAACGTCAATTACAAAGAAGGAGATCCGGCTCACACCAAAGAAATTGTCACAGAGGAAGTAAGCACAGATTCAAAAGGAGAGGAACGCCTATCTTCTAAACCGGCCTCTTCTAATCTCGAACTGGCATCGGGTCGAACCGAGGAGAGGAACTCTTCCGTTGAGTATCAAGCTATCCGTGCCTTGATGACGGCACCTAATAGAGATAAGGGAGACTGGTTGGCTGAATGTGATAATGAACAATCACTTTGTTTTGATAAGAGTACAATTCACGGCTGGGGTGTCTTTTCTCAGGCAAATATCTCCGAGGGTGATATGGTCATTGAGTATAGAGGAGAAATTATCGACAATTCTGAGGCAGAGAAGCGTGAGCAGGACTACAATAAGAAAAGATTAGGCAAGTACATGTTTCAAATTGATGAAACTACAGTTTGTGATGCCACCAAAACACTAGGTTATATTGGGAGGTATATCAATGCAAGCTGTAGTCCTAATTGTCATGCACAAATCATCTCAGCAGGAGGATACAAACGGATTGTCATTTATGCTAAAAGAGACATTCAGATTGGGGAAGAGCTATGCTTTGATTACAACTTTTCTTCTGAAGATGATGAATCAAAACGTATCCCGTGCAACTGTGGATCTGCTAATTGCCGTGGATCCATGAACTAGACTTCTTAGATTATTGGTTTTAGTTTTAGACTTGGATTACTAGGGAAGGTAAACTAAGTAGTGTTGTTACCACGAAAACGAATTCACATTTCACTGATCTATTGGTGAGATTCCCATGTTAATAATATCCGTGGCGTCCATATTCAAATTCATAATATGAATTCACACCTCCTGACACGGCTCTCCTCTTTATCATATCATATACATATCCTCTCTCCGGTATCCATGGTATCCTTAGTGGCGTGAGCTATTGATCAAAAGAAGATGAAGAAGAAGTAACTCTATCCTCTTTGTCGAACTTAGGATGTTATCATCGGCGACAGTATTAACATTATGTTGTTTTACTCTTTTGTCATCAGCACTGGCATTTTCATACTCGTCATCAACAACATCGAATAGCAATCATAGGATACCTACCCATCAACATGATGATGTGCTCTATAAAATGATACGATTCTTTGGTATGGACATGGTTGATACTACCATAAATAGATTCTATTACTATTGCTTTCCAATAGACGGGAAGTGTGAACATGTTCATATGCCAATACGAGATTTAGCCGCTGCTTGGGATGCATCAAAAGCATTGCAATATCTCGTCGATATTAATGTAGCCGATGATGATGAAGTGATGTTGATACGGAAGCATCTTACAGATGCAATCATGTGTACTCTAGCTATATATCAATCCAATCTACAAAAGATTGAATCTGGAGATGGAGTACATTTGAGAGAAGATATGCTGCTAGAAACATCAACCATTGGTCATTCAGCATTGCTTTTACTCGGCATTTGTGATGCATGTTCTTTATCGATACTTAATCTAAATGAAGTACATGATATAATAGACGGATTAGTACAAAGTATATTATCACAACAACTAGACAATGGAGCATTCGATATCGAGTTCAACAGCAAAGATACCAACTATCTCCAAGGTGTCGAATTTTACCCAGGCGAGGCTATGCTTGCCTTACTAAGTGCTCATGACATACTGCTTTCTGTACCTACATCATCGGCTACTACATGTCAATCAATACTACAATCAATGGAACAAGCATTTGCATTCTATTCCAACTACTATTATACTGAAGGAGATGTTGACATCAACTACAATATATGGCAAGTGCTATGCTTTTCCAAGTATCATGATACATTATCAATAGACAGTAACAACAATCGACAAGTCAAGATACGTCTTGAAGAAGTGAAGAAGTATATATTAGACATGTGTCAAGAGATATGTCAATCTAGATCATGGAAGTATCAACTCTCAAGAGGTCAAAGCTTTTATCAAAATATAGAAACGGTAGAGATAGTATGCGGCTTAGATGCACTAGCCGAGGGCATCCGTATCAATCGTCAAGAAGATACAGAAAATAATGAAGATCATGACAAGTTGTTTAAAATGCATGCAAAGAATGCATTATACTTTATACAATGGACTCAAGATCAAGTATCAAATGATTGTATTGTCGGCAAGGGAGGTTTGGGATATGGTGGCATCCAAGTGTTTGAACAACGACTAGATGTTACAGGTCATGCTATTAGTGCTCTAGTGAAACTACACAAGTTAGCTGTGACAATATCCTGATACTGATAAAGTTGGGATAATATTGTTATTCTAAATATTGTTATTCTAAATACATTTAAAGCAGAGAAGAACAAAGCAAAAGTAAAAGCTGATCATCGATATAGAGAAGATTCATAACAATAACACAAACAAAACACACACAAACGAAACTTATTGTGATAAGAAAGAGAACATAGGTAGTCGAGAAGATATGCAGTAACTGACAGCAGAAGTAATGCTACTTTTTGTCGCTCGAGCACAGAAGCACACAATATCCAGGCTGAAAATAGAAAAGATACCATATTTAGAGTTCTTTCTTTTTGTGACCCCATGACATTCCATGCGAATATATTTCCCCAGCATACAGCAATACAATTGATCGCCGAAACACTCAAATTTACCTAGTATTGGGACTATTTTGGCGATGGTATCCTACTCAACGCACTTTTGATGCGAACTCTCCCTACGTATTTCTCGTTTTAAAGACACACATGTAACTTATGATATTCACACTTCCACAATATTGTCACTACGACCTGATTTCCCGAATAAATTAGGCCTCGTCATCTGTGCGCTGGATTCTACGGCGCTGACTGGTTCCGGCTGTAGCGCTGTAGTTGAGCATTTTTAGAGCCCATAACCTGACATCTAGTACTACTGAAATTTAGATATCCTATTTTAAAAAACAATAAATTTGGAAACATTTACGGGTGCTCTATTGAATAGGCAGCTGGTCAAAACAGATGGCCAATTTATGCAATACTAATTTGTTTTCCCATATCCAACAAAATTTTTACAACACAAATTCATAAGCGCCCTACAATAGTAAACACTGCGTTGGCTTTCTTAATTGTTTATTGTTCCCAATAATAATATCAAGACGATAAGGTGCGTAATATATCTGTGTGTTTATAGACTGTCGGCGGCGACGGTATAGGATATTGCAATTATGTATCCTTTTGTGTCGATGAGAACGAGAACTAGTTGTCTTGTGTTAGGTGAACTGAACTGCTACACCCGTCTATTGTATATATATACGCGCTGGTTGTCGACACTGCACCTTGCTATATCTATATACTATTGCAATTCGTACCAGCTCACTCACTCTATATCGTCCACCTCTCTCCATTGCAACAGAAAAAGTCACTAAGCCCTTCAGCGACATATAACTTTTACGATCTCTATCTGTTCATCTGTTCATATCATATGGAACCAAGTGGACGGTCTATATTATAAACCACTTCATATAGTCCTCTAGACTATATCAAGATTCCAAGGGCTCTATATCAGCTGCTCTTTTCAACTTACGCCCACTTAAGGCGTTAAAAAAAGTGTTGCACATAAGATATATCTATTGCAATAAAGATATACTCCCAAGATGTCACCTACTATCCAAGCCCTAGCATCCTCCTCCTCCTCAGAGGCACCCCCTACCAAGCGTGGACGTGCGGTACGTAAGTCCGCCAAGGCAGCCGCTGCCTTCCTAGCGGCAACAATCAAGGAGGAAACGCCAGTTGACGATCAAGATGATGAAGCTTCTGTATCCTCCGATGTGACACCACCTAAAAAGAAGAGATCGTATACACGTCGACCATCCTCATTATCATCCGCCACAAGAGGAGCAAGTCCACAACATCATTCAGGTGAATCCACCAACCGTGGCCGTGGCATCGGCGCCTTATCCTCCAAGAAGAAGACAGCCCTTTCCTCCTTTGCCGTGGAATATCTCAAGGCATGGATGATGAGCCCTAACCACATCGAACACCCCTACCCCTCCGAGGATGAAAAGATTAACATTATGAATGATACGGGTATTGAATTAAAACAATTAACTAATTGGTTTGTGAATAATCGTAAAAGGTATTGGAAACCTAAAGTTGAGGAATTACGTAAAAAGTCCAATAAGTGTTCTTTGACATTGCAGGAGGTAGCTGCACGTGAACAGGGTGGTAATGGATGTTTAGTTACCATGGCACGTGCTAATTGTTCTGGTATGGTATCAAGTGAAAGTGAGGGTAGTTTAACAGTCGAGGGTGGCACTGGTAAGAGGACATATACCAAGAAACGTAAAAAGTATTCCACCCTTGAAAAAGAGATGCCCCCCAAGAAGTCTACACGACGATCATACACCAAGAAATCCAAGATTGCAACGTCGTCCACTACCAAGACTATTATACCAAGTACATCCCAAATTGGTATACATACTGCCAACTCACATGAATCCATGAAGGCCTCACGACGACTATCGACCTTGGGTAGAACTAGACAAGGTCGTCGTGTTTCCCAAATATCCGAAACTGAATCAAGTGGAGAGAGTGATTCCGATTTTACACGGGGTACCAAGAAGAGAAAGATTCAGGGTGGTGTCCGTGGACAAGGCAAGGTACTTATTGGCCATACTCAAGAAGTAGAGGAAACACCGGCTGTTTCCGTTTCCAATCCCCTGGCTTCCAATCCCTTGGAACAAACTACATTAACCGCACGTGTTAGTGGTAGTGGTAATACCGTTGAGGTAACTCCGGCCTATACCTCCCAAGCCCTACCCGTATCATCATCAAGTTTAGGTGCTGGATTACCCTTGACTACTAGTCAGGTGGCTGATTTAGATTATACCATTAATGGAGATGATACTCAAGAGTTGGCGTTGGGAAGTTCTCATGATGATTTAGTTGAGAATGTACTTGGTGGTGGTATGTTAACCACTACCACCGCGTCTTCTGCTGCTGCTTCTGTCCCCAAGTCCTCATCTTCCGTTGTAGTATGCAGCAGTGTCAACATGCCACATAGCTGTAACTTATCTGATCCAAATGCCATGTTATGTGCACTATGTTCGGCATGCCGTGATTGGAATCAAGGTGAATTCTGTCCCTGGGATCTTACTGGTATCCTTGGTGCCGATGAACCCACCTCCTCTGATGCATCTTCCTCGGTGGACGATAGTGCTGCCGAGGAGGCTACTACTCTCCATACCAAGAGTTCAAGTTTGGACTTTGACGCGGCAACGGTGGTATCGGATGTCCCTCATGAGAAATTAGGACATTCAACGTCAGCTCTGGATTTTCAGACTACCATGGCTGATATTGAGACTTGGTAGATGTGTTCTTTTTTATATATCTTAATTGCCCTACAATTTAGGGTGTTCCGTGCTTCTTCACTTTGACAACCCCCGGATTTAAGAGGGGGTTGTCTCCCAAATCAAGGAGAGAGTGAAGAGTGAGAGAGTATTTCCAGGCTAACTTTAACCCGTGACTAAATAGATGTAAATTAGTTGATGTTTGATCCTTAATGATATGCCTATTCATACTGTAGCTAAGATGAAATGTTCTACCCAAAAGTTATCTAAGTTCCCTCCCCTTTTCATTTCAGAATGGTCAATTTTGGAAAAGTTAGATCCTTGTCTACACTAATAGCTGAGTGAATAGACCCCCCTTCCTCCTCACTATCCAAATTCTCTGCATATTGCAACAAGGCTTCGACTGAATCAAGGTGCTTTTTGGCTGAATCAGCGTCAGGACTCTCCGTGGTTTTACCCGATAGTTCGGTATCCCCAGAGCCAAGTTTTAGTTCATTAGAAGAGGTTGCACTCCCTAGGTCACTGAGTTGTTCCTCATCCTCTCCTTCTTCTTCCCCCTCTTGTTCGTCTCCTTCTTCCACAATCGAATCTAGCATGGTGTCTACTTCTTTGGTATTGTCTTCTAATTCATCTCTCACAACACCAACGAGACTTTTCAACTCCCTCCATTCATTATCACCACCATCAATTTCTTGATCTAGTTCATCTAGCTTATCCTTAATGCATTTGATTTCACCATCAAGTATATCAATGCCCTCTGGATTGGCTTTGGTCATACGATGCTTCAGGATCTGTATCATCATGAAAAAAGAATGGTTAAGCTGATTTACATAATTGACTGCATATCATATGCATCATACTTACCTTTGTAAAGGACATCAGAGCGGTAATAATCAACACAGGATGATCCAAATCAAGTAAACCACATCCACATAAAGCCCTTATGCATCCTTGAGCAACTAAAATGTCCACTTGTTCTATTGTACCATTCAACAAGACTAGAACTACTTCACACGCTTCTATCCGAACCTCTACTACTGGACTCAGTAAGCATTGAAATGGGAACTTACCAGTAACGATGACTACCTTGATTAGAGAGCTGTCTTCCCTAAGAAGAATTCTAATCGTCTCTAACGCTGGCAATTGAACTTCAGGCGACAATACATTCATCATATTCAATAGACGAGGGAACAAGCCAGCCTTGATCGTCGCCTTTCGATGTTTACTCGGTGCATGGCAAATGTAGGATAGTGCCGTACAAGCAAACCGCGCTGGTTCGTCGTTGTTGTTACTCGCATGACCGATTCTACAAGCCAAAACTTCCAATTTGATTTCATATTCATCAAGATTCGGAGGAGACTCTCCTAACAAGAGGTACTCTAAGGTTTGAAAAACACCATTGTTGAACTCCCTATTATGTATCGACAGCCCCCTTGATAACCTTAGCAAGGCTGACAAAATCCCTTCTTGTAGCTCCATATCCCTTATTGTTGTTGACTTACTTGCTAATTGTCCCAAAGTAAGCACTGATTCTGTAGCAAAACTTGATACAGGTAAAAGCGATACAAGTTCTGGCACAGCACCGGCATCAACTAGCACTTGAGCAGTGCTGTCGTTCCCTTTCGTAGCAATCTGGTTAATAATAAAAGAAGCATGTCTCTGGGCAACATCGTCTTCGACATCTAAGAGCTCAACTAATGTAGGAACCACTCCTAGATCAACTATCTTTTGAATTGTTCTACTTGCCCCTTCTCCTAACTTTTCAAGTACCAGCCCAAGCATATGTAAACAATGTGATTGAACAGAATCATCAACCATCACTCCCTTGACTATCTGGGACAAGTTTTCTGTCCTAGCAGCTTCTAAACCAAAATCGTTCTCGTCTATTGGGAGACCTAGTTGGCCGAACAAGAAATTGAATGAGTTTTCTGAAAGGTAGCACTGACTCTTTGGAGGTACTTTGTATCCCTCTCCTTTTGTAAAAGAACTCCATATTGCTTTAGTCACATCCTCACCACACATGTCCTTTGTATCTAAATTGGCATATTTAATCACTCGTTTGAGTTCCGCCTTCGCCTTGGCGGTATAACGTACAATGAATAAGGATGCACCATCATCAGAACGAATTTCATGCCTATCACCCATACCCAATAGATGATTGAAACGCACATTTGATTGAAGTATATCCCTACCCCCGGGACGTTCTTCAGCAATACTTTCAATAACTGACCTTGAAAGACATACATCAGTACAGTGTATCTTTTTGGAACTAAACAAACCCTCCCCACAGTCAGATGAACCCTCATTATCAAAGTTTATAACTTGATCCAGTGGGAAGGATTTACACGCTCTAATACACACCTTACATTCAGACTCAATCTCATCATTATAACCCTTACAAGAGTGAGGACAGCGCAATCCCTTCACTTGCACACTGTTTAGTAACCCCCCAGCTGAACGAAAAGACCCAGAAACCACATCCATCAAGGCAAGTACACTATTGGGGTCCTCTTCCTCATCCCAGAACTCATCACTGGAACAAAAGCTAAGAATTTCCCCATTGTTCATTTTACCTCCGAAGAATACCCTCCGTAAATTAGGAAATGCACTAAGAAATGGGACAACCTGCATAACTGCATTATAATCCACCACTAATGCTTCATTATTATCTTCATAATCATATTCATCAGCAGGAACTGCTACAGGATATGCTTTGAGAAGAGAATACAAATTGATATGTTGTACATCTCTAAATCTTGCCGCTAATGGAATGTTCATTTGTAACGCTGTATTGATATGAAGTGTCTTAACCAATGGCATGGCATCATGTAAAAATACTTTTGATGTTAGTGCACAAGATAATACAGTTTGATAATCTAAGTACTCGAGTACCAGAGCGTAACACTCAGCTGGTAATGAAAGTTCCTCATTATCATCATTATCAGCAGGTTTATTTGCACCATCACCGCTTGAAGGTGATGTATTGTTACTACTATTTGAGGTATGTTTGGGTGAACTAACATTAACGTCATTTGTTTTGTTTGTTAGTTTAATCCGCTTTTGTGGTCGACCCTCTGGCGCCGCCGCCGCCAATATATCATTATTGCTACCACCACCACATCTACTATCTGTGGATGTAATATTACCCATTTTATATACTAGAATAATAAGGAGGTACCTCGGCCTTTGACCATGTAAGTAAATAACGGAGAAAAAAGAGGTTTGAGATTTACTCGTGTGAGGGGAAATGAGCACAGTTGTGTTGCATTTGAGGCACACAAAGTTAGAGGACTATATGCATGGCCTTATTATTTAGTTCGGTATATTAACAGCGTATCATCTAAATAAGAATTTAATGCTCTTTCGATTCATAGAATTCTGGTAGTACCAATCGTCATATTATTAAAGATATAGAAGGATACCCTTTTAGCATCTAACTTTTGGGTGTATCATCTTTGGGAGATTAATTGCAACTAATTACTTCACGTTGCCAACAATATGAGTGATGAAGATAGTATAGATACACTAGAAGATAGCAGTACTTCTAGCTATGACAGTGATGGAGGTACAATTATGCGAAGAGTTGAACAAAATGATCCACTACTGACTGAAATTGATTATTACAAAAAGAAATTAGGAGAGAGTAGTGTTACTGCATTGAAAACTTTATTGAGTAGTCCACAGTGCATAGTGACCGACCTCAGTATTTGGGGATGTTCCCTTAATGATGAAACTGCACTTCTTCTGGCTGATGCATTGGCAAACAATAGAAGTCTCAAAAAGATAAGCCTAGCTGAAAATCCCGACATTTCCATTACGGGTTGGAGATCCATTATCCCACAGTTATCATCATTGGAGGAGGTGATGTTATGGGGGAACTCTATTGATAATGAGGCTGCAAGATTATTGGCTGACCTGATAGTAAATAGTAGCCACTTGCAAGAATTGAACCTTGCCTCAAGCCATTGTATCGACACTACAGGCTGGCAGTCTATTTTTGATGCCTTGCAACATCCAAGTTGTGCCCTCAGGAAAATGCTTCTCCACAATAACAGATTTCATGATGAAGATCTTGTTAATCTGACACAAGCTCTAATTTCGGGGGGAAGCTGCTCATTGAAAGTATTGGGCCTTAGTAGTATAGACAGTATCGACGATTGGGGACCATTGATAACTTTATTACAGAGCCCATTTACAAATCTTGAGGAATTAGACATTGAAGATAGAACCACAATTGACGAGGGCATCATTTCTATTGCAAACTCTCTTGTGGGAAACACCAAGCTCAAATCATTGATTTTGACTCTCTACAAGCGGGCGGAAAGTACTTGGGAAGGTTCTTTCAATCGACTACTTTGTAATGAGGCAACAATTATCGACACATACAACTCAAACCACACATTACAAAGAATTACCAACTCTTCTCATTATTCTTTACCTGGTAAACTTGATCATCTATTACGGATCAATCAAGAATGTACCCCGGTGGAAGCTGCCAGACGTAAAATCATCCAGGTACATTTCAGCGGCGATATATCCATGCAGCCTTTTGTCGATATGGACTGTGAGGTTTTCCCGCATGTTATTGCTTGGATGGCAAGAGATGGATACGGTAGGTCTTTGGTTTATCAATTCTTACGAAACTTTACTTTCATGCTTGATGTTAGTGGTGTGAAACAATCCGAGAGTGTATTATCAACTACTAGGTCAACAAAGCGTCCAAGGGTATAGGATATGGAGGGATATAGACATAGTAGAGTGCTAAGATAGAGATACTAGTTTTAGTTTAGTTCATCTATTAAACATACAGTTTTCATCATCTTGACCGCTTGTTATGATGGAAACCATTCTTCGTCCATTCTTTTGGCAACTCATTGATTTTGATATGCCTCAGTCTCATACCGTCACGAGATATGCTCTTGCCAGTTCTATTCAAATTCTCATAACCGTTCTTCACAAGTGCATCCAAGAATTGTTCCGGCCTTAGTGCATATCGTAATTGGGTGAGGACAAAGTCAGACACCATTCCAGCTTGGCAACATTCTTGGAATGCCTTGTTTGCACTTGATATTTTGATTTTGTCTGGTAAATCTAATCTACCACAACATTTAATGAACGTGCCATATATGACTGGATTTGGAACAACTCCTCGATATGGTTCTTTCCGAATACGTTTTAATGTTTGTTTTGCAATCTGAAAAGCCCTCTGTTGACTCTCTAACGAGGTCTTTATCATTCTACCATTTTCATCTTGTATCGTATCAGCAAAAGCGCATGCATTTAACACCATTGAGTATGATTGTACTGTAGGCTTTGTTTCTATATATCCTTTGGCAAAGGTATTTTCCATCATATTCAAGACTTTTAATGCTCCTTCTGCCTTTTGTTCTGATGGACTTCGTGCCCACGCAGTCTGTGCTAGAATGTAACATCGTTGAGTAGTTCTGAGTATTGATTCCTCACCTCTTTCGGCTGCATCTGCCATATCATCTTCCATTCTTTGAAGTAGCTCCATGGCACGCTCTCCAGCATCGACAGATCCACATGAAGACCAACCATATAAAACGGATAGACAGGCATAGGTATTCGGACGTAGTGAATCGATTTTCTCACCCAACTTTGTCATGGCAACAAGAAGTTCATCTCCAACAACTCCAGAATCTGGTCGCCGTAGTACGGAGTGAGCATCAATAACCGATGTGAATGCAAATATTGGATTCGTCTTGTTATAATGATGGGAGGGAAGTAGCTCTTTGTATCCCTGGCGGTACATGCCAATCATCTTTCGGAGAAGTTTCAAAGCACGGTCAGGACTCTTTGGATCCATCCTTCCAGCACCCTTGGTGTAGTGATAGATGATGTAGGCAAATGATCGTTCATCTGGCCGGACATCGGCATTCCCAGCATGATGGAACTTGAGCATCCTGTCTAAAACATACTCAGCTCGTCTACCTCCCTCTGGAGTACGAGAACGAGCCCATTGTTGGATTACCGTATTGAATGAGAACGAGTCTGGTCGGATGGGTAGGTTTTCATCTTCTATACCATCCATACTCCGTGCTGCTGAGCTCTCATAGTTATCCACCATTGAGAGTAGCATATCCTCAGCCTCGGCCACTCTTCCATTGTATGCATGTGAATCTATAACAGCATTAAAAGTTCGTATGTTTGGTTTCACCCGGGGGTAGCCATTCTCATGTCGCTCTTGCATATGACTTAATATCTCAGAGCACCGCTCACCAGCCACACCCTGCTCTCCACTACGAGACCAACACGCACACACCATTGTGTAATGAAAGACATCTGGTGATTCATCTATATCACCATGAAGATAAAGTGATTCCATACCTCGAACAACAGCATCGGCGGCCAACGCTGCATCTAATTTGCCATTCGGTATACGTTGATATGTGTTGAGTACGGAGGCAAACGTATATGCGTCAGGCCGATACTTTCGTGCTAACATTCTACCAAGTATAGACTCGGCCGCTTGACCAGCATACAGAGGGTTGGGTGGTCGTTGATATTTACTGTCGGTGTTGGTCATATTCTTCTGTTCAAGTACTGCTCTCGGATCCGACTTTTTAGATTGATTCTTCTTCTCCCCTTTGTCAGTATCCACCTTCCTCCCATTGATGTCCTTGTAATAATCAGCCAATGATGTAACATGCATCGTTGCTGAATTAGAAATCACTCCCAATGCAATATTATAACTCCTCATATTCGGTCTAACGCTTGGCATATCTAATTCATCTGCTAAACTCTCCATTCGATCTAAGATTCTCATTACACTTGCCGCATGATCACCACTCTTCTCTCTTGAGTAAGCCACAAGTACCGAGTTGTAAACTTCAACGTCGAGATCACGTGCCTTGTTATGTTGACGATATGCATTATATGATGTCCTACCAGTAGTTGGTTGAGGCAAATCATCGTCTAAGTCTAACATGTCGGCCTCATCAGATGATTCATCGATTCTTCTTGCACCTCCTCCCGACGAGTCACCGCTAGTAGCACTATTATGTGAACGTTCATGTTTCCGTCTTGCCCAGGCCTCTAATCTATCCACAACTACCATGGCCTGTTCAATCCGTTCTCTATCAGTTAACAACATTCTGTTATGTCGAGATGAAGAAGGAGAAGGCGAGGATGAGGATCGTCGATTGTTCTTCTTCGAACTTCCATCATTACCACGACATCCACGTAACCAACCATGTATCACTAAGGAATAACTCAATGCATCTGGCTCGACATCATCCCCACCATCAGATGAGGACTTTTCCATACGATTGAATAATATCTCTTGAGCATTATATGCCGCATATGGATTGTATCTAGAGGCTCTACTCCATGCATTCAAGACGGAATTGTAATTGATAGTGTTGGGTGGGAATGTCAGCTCGTTGAGACGAGGTTCATACCAATTTGGATCACTGTTGGCCTCGGATTCTGCTTCCTCTTCCTTGATTTCTAATGTTAAATTCTTGTCATCTGATGAGATGTCATCTTCAGTTGCACTATCTTCCATGGTTGCCGATGACCACGACCCTTTCATCCATTCTTCATACTTGCTACTAACTTGTTTATATCCCTTCTCCTCCTCCTCATTCTCTTCTCTGTCTTCTTTGGGTGCCATATATCCATCACTTTCATCACCTTCATACCCATACCCAACCGTGGCACTATTCGATTTCCATATACCATTCTCACCAACACGTTCTTTATATCGATTATACTTGATAATCATATCTTCTAACATATCTTGTGCCTCCTTTGCTGGATCATATCCCGATGAATGACTATCCCTTGATGACGAAGACGAAGAACGTCTACTAGTACTCTTTCCTTTATTATAATCATTCGATGACGAATCAGTCATGACACGTAACGCCGAACAACTTTTAGCCAAGGCATTCATAACAGCCGAGTATGTATAACAGTTTGGTCTCATGCCTGGTTCACAATTCGGTAGTGATAATAAATCTTGTTCTTCTTCTGGCAACTCTTCATTCACAATAGTACCACTTTTGCCACTATTGCCATTCTGAGTATCATGACGTTCTGGATCATAATGTCCAAGTGTAATCATCAATCCTAATAATTGCTTCGCTCGTTCGGCAGCACGGGCAGTTAATTCATCAGCTTTTGCTGCCTGTGATTTCTTCCATTCGACATAGCTCTCTTTTCCATATTTGGTATTGTTATATGCTTTGACATTTGATGATGGATCATTATTATTATCCGATTGTTGGTTTTGATTGTTCGGTTGCTGTTCATAGTGATAATCATGTGCTAATGCTGTACACTTTACCCATGCATCAATAACAGCCGTGAATGTTACCACATCTGGTTTGACACGATCATTCCCTCGCTTCTTCTTCAATGGCGATGTACTATTGTTATCGTCTACTACCTTGAAGTTCTCAACCTTTCGATCTTCACGAAAATACGGCACACCTGCCTTTATCTTATTCTCCTTGAATTTATCCATGTCAACTCCACTGTCATTAGCAGCACTACCACTACCGTTTTCATCACTAACATCATCCTCAACTTCATCAGTCTCCCCGTCATCCAACCTTCCATCATCCTCAACTACCAAATCTTCAATACCGTACCTCCATTCTCGTATCATTTCACCCAATAACAATTCCGCCATTTCTCCGGAACTTGAATGATAAGACTTACTCCAAGCGTTGATTGCGGCATTGTATGAGATTGTGGAGGGTGCCAAGTGTATATCTTTTGTGGATTTGTATGTTGATACTAACTTGTTATGAATGCGGTGAGCACGTTGTGCTGCGGCACCTAGTGGTAGTTGCTGTTCTTTGTTAGTATTGCTTCTTTTACCTCGTTTTCTTCGTTGTTCTTGATGTTGAGGATGTAATTGCAACTTTTGCTGTTGTTGTTGAGTATTAGCATCTTTAGACCTCCTATTATTTCTTCGTCTTCGATCTCTTCTCTGCAAATCTCTCTTCTTATTCTTATTAGTACTCTCATTATCAAATCCATAGGGTGAATAGAAACTAGAACTTCTACTTCTATTTGCCTTCTTCTTTTTGATATACTCTTCGTTACCACTACCTGGTAATGGCCGTCGTTGACTCTTTGCCCATGCATCCATGACTACTGTATACATTTTAGTAGTTACCCGTACTCCTGTATTATCATTTGCATTGCCATTGGTATTACTATCATTAATGGTATTCACTTCATCTACTACACGTTTTAACAAGTATTCACATGTTATTGCCGATGAAACTGTCGATCGTCGTGCATGTGATGTCATTAATGTTGTTATTAAGTTAACATCATCTGATGTTAATTGCTGCTGCTGTGTTTCTGAAGAATTCTCCTCTTTCTCACTATTAGTATTGATGTAAGGAGAAGGATAGTTGAGTATTCGAGCCGTAGTCTTGTCTAACCATGAATCATATGGTACATTTGTATTAGTTGATGCATCCCATTGTTCATTTGGTCTTCTATCATCATCACTTCTGCTATCCTCATTGTCATCTTGATTAAGCTGCTTTTTAGACTTTGATCGAAGCTTAATGTTGATACGACGATCTTTACTCTTATTGTCGCTAGAAGTAGATGACGACGGTGTATTCTTGGCTGATGCTTTGGAACGTCGACGACTAGATGACTTTCTATTACTTGAATTGGATGATGTTGGATATCTATTTGCATCTGCCCTTGCTAATTGCAATACAGTCTGTGATGGTTGTTTTTGTGCATAAGATGTGTATGTGTTTATGCAGGCCGTCGATCTACTACTCCTGCCGCCAACAAATGCCACAGACCTTCTATTAGTATTTGTTGTAACTTGATAATAACCATGCCGTATTCTAGATGGATGTATTGATAATGCAGTAGCGTATAGAACAGGTCGATATGAGTTGTTCTCCTTGAAAAAAGTGATGGATGATGTTGTGAAGAATTGGCATAGGAAAAGTGATATGATGGATATCAGCTCTACCTGTGTACCCCATATCTTTCTCTGCCATCTATTGACAGTTCTATGCATTGGTAGATTCATATTGTTCTCTTCAAATTGCAATTGATAATCTCCTAAAGATGACGCACAACACAAAAAAGTTAGAGAGCTCAGAGGTATCCTTCTATATCTTTGACAATATGAAGATTGGTACTACAAGAGTGCTATCAATCGAAAGAGAATTAAATTCTGGTCTATACGATAAGCTGTTAGTATACGAACCACTTTATTGACATATATCGAGTAGTTTGCTACGATAAGGTGGACTACGAAAAAATGTGATGGCCAAAGGGCATTCATAGTGGGCAAAGGGCATAATAGTCCAGATTTATTTTGTGGTCAAAGGGCAAATGACAATGCAAATGGGCATGCATAAAGATAAAGGGCTTATTGAAGCCTCTTCCAATGGTCTAACCTACAAATTTTAGATTAGATCCCAAGTTGAGCGACTGACGCATTACAATCATTTTAGAATTCATCAAAAACACACAACAAAGCCACCAATATTAGCGGCAGCTTATATGATATATACAACAATTATGAGGCTCTTATTTCCACCGATATCACTCCTACTAGCTCTCGGTATACCCATAGCAAATGGTTTCACTCTACCGCAACAAACTACGGCGCCGAGCGGCGGTATAACAAATCAAAATACATTCGACTCGACATTGCAAAGAAAACTTTTATACACATCTTATGCATCTCCAACAATATCAACTTCCTCTACAATACCAATATCAACTACGAAATCTACGGCACTATATGCAAAGAAGAAGAAGGGTAATAAAAAGTTAGCAAATGCAAAAGATGCAGCATTAGCAGCCCTCGAGGCAATAGAAGCACAAGAAAATGCTGCCTCTACACCCGACAATAACAATACCCCAGCAGCACAAACATCAGTAGCAACACTCGACTTCTTAGAAGATGAACCCCTCTCCAAAAAAGAACAAATGGCACTCCAAAAGAAACAACAAAAAGAAGCCAAGAAACAACAAAAGGAACAAGAACGATTAGCTAAAGAAGAAAAAGATGAAATTGAAAAGAATAAACGTAAAAAGGCATTAAAAGCTCTAGCTGAAATGGAAGCTGCTGAGAAGAATGCTGGTAGTGTCAATACTGACGACAGCGGTGCAGATGGTATAGATGGTGGGGGTATAGACGGGGATGCACCACTATCCAAAAAAGAACAAAAAATGGCAATGAAGAAGGCAGCTAAAGATGCTGAAAAGTTAGAAAAGAAGGCTAAGAAGAAGAGGGCGAAACAATTGGGTATTACTGTTGCTGAATTAGAACAACGGGAGTTAGCTAATGGTAGTGAAGATGTAGATGAATTTGCATTAGTTGATCCGGGTGATGTCAATGGTGTTAATGGTGCCGCCGTAGCTGATAAAGGTGTAGGAGATGCCACTGCCACATCAGATTCCCCGACACAAACACAAGAACCTCCAAAGAAGAAAGAGAAGAAACAAAAACTAACAGCAGAAGAACGTATACGTAAAGAACGTCCACCGCCACGTATCCGTATAATGGAATCATCACAGCCCGACTACACGGCATTACGATTAGAAAATATTGCAATAACTTTTCGTGATCAACCGGTCTTAAAATCAGCAACGTGGGGTGTACAGACAGGTGATCGGATTGGATTAGTCGGTGCCAATGGTGCCGGAAAAACTACACAGTTACGTATCTTATCAGGTGAATTAGAACCAACCGCTGGTGATGTTATTAAATCTACTAAAGACTTACGGGTGGCAATGTTACGACAAGAATTTATTGATGAAATTGTTTTGACGCGGACATTACGTGAGGAGTTTATGAGTGTTTTTGTAGAAGAGAATAGTATTATGGAGGAGTTGGCAGCTGCTGAAAAAGAATTGGAGGGTATGAGTGGTGATGCAAATGATGCAGAGAAGATGCAAGAAGTATTGGATAGGATGCAAAAGTTACAATGTAAGGCTGATGCTAAGAATGTGAATGCATTGGGTGCACGTGTTAGTAAGATTATGGATTTAATGGGATTTGAACAAGAGGAGGGTGAATATGAAGTTAATATGTTTAGTGGTGGATGGAAGATGCGTATTGGTTTGGGTAAGGTATTACTTCAGGGTAAGTTGGACATGTGATATGCATTTTTTGGTATTGTGACATCTTGTGTCCAAAAACTCACAAACCTTCCAACTCTTCCCAATATATATAAACATATAGATCCCAACATTCTTCTCTTAGATGAACCTACAAACCATCTTGACCTAGAAAGTGTGGAATGGCTAGAAGCATTCTTACGTAATCAGAACATACCTATGGTAATCGTTAGTCATGATCGTGAATTCCTAGATCAGGTATGTACCAAAATTGTGGATGCCGAGGGTGGGATATGTATGGAATATCAGGGCAATTACTCCAAGTTCCTAGGGTTAAAGAAGGCACGTATGGATTCATGGAATGCATCATACAATGCCCAAGAGAAGAAGATTAAGGAAGAGCGTCAATGGATAAACAAGTTTCGATTAAAGCAACCCCAGGCTGTGAAGCAACGTGAGGCACAGCTTGAGAAACAGTTGAAAAGTCCAGATTATGTCCAGAAACCTCCGTTTGTTGGTAAGCCGTTTAAATTCCGTTTCCCACCCGCACCACGGATAAGTCCCGAGGTGGCGGAAGTGAAGGGACTAAGCCATGGTTATGGCGATGGTGCCAATCCGCTCTTCGAGGATAGTGACTTATTCCTCGAGAAGGGTGATCGTATTGCCGTGATTGGGTCGAATGGATCAGGAAAGTCTACCCTACTCCGTATCTTAATGGGGAAGGAGGAACCTGATAAGGGTACGGCGGAGATTATCGGACAGAATGTCTACCCTGCCTACTTTGAACAGAATCAGGCCGACGTGCTTGATTTAGACAAGACGGTTGTGGAAACAGTTCAGGGTGAGAGTATCAACCAATCCTATAATGAGTTACGTGCATTGTTAGGTCAATTCCTCTTCAAGGGTGATGCCGTTGAGAAGAAGGTTGAGAATTTGAGTGGAGGAGAAAAGGCCCGATTGTCACTATGTTGTATGATGCTCAAGGAGAGCAATCTCTTAATATTAGACGAGCCGACGAACCATTTGGACATTCCGGCCAAGGAAATGCTCGAGGAGGCACTTCAACACTTTGATGGGTCTGTGGTAGTTATATCACATGACAGATACTTCATTAGTAAGGTTGCTACTACCATTGTTGCCATTGAGGATAAGAAGTTAGTCAAGTACGGTGGAGATTACAAGTTTTACATGGACAAGTCGAAGGAATTCAAGAAGAAGATCGAAGCAAGATACTTCCAGGGAGGTGCGAGAATCGGAGCAGCACCAATCATTGATTTGGAAGAGCTACAGCTTCCCCAGAAGAAGAAGAGCTTTGGTGGAGCTAAGAATGCCAACATGGTCACAAGGAAGAATAAGGGCATCAAGAATGCCAAAAGAAATAAAGTCAAGTAAATGCAAGTATTAGCCAAGCTACGACAAGGCTGTGTGTTGTACATTAGATATCGAATTACTCATCAACAGCCTAACAATTAAGACCAGCTGTTAGTATTAAACTCAAGTTTCTACCTTTACTCGGTTATAATTATAATGATCACTCTATTCTATTCATTGGTTGTTGAGTCGACGATCGTTATCCACTTCCACTACTACAAGGACATCATTACTTCAAAGAACTTAAAGTACTCCTGTTCATTATGGGTGTAGCAAAGATGAGTGCCTCTTATTGAAAGTACATTGCTTCTTCGACATACTGATAGTATTCCTAGTATCCGCAGCCGTAAACCGTTCCGTTAGCAGAGATACCAAAGAAGAATAAACTGTTTATAACAGTTAGCACACACAACAAACTCACTCATATATCAAGTGAGGAACCAAATACTTACATCTCTAAATTGTTCCTCTTCTTTATCAAGTTTGACCTTCTGTCTTGGTGCCGTCTGAGTTGCCGTTACCATGCTTCTTCGACCATTATTCGTACTAGTAGTTGCTGCTCCACTGCCGTAATACGGGCATCCACCTGCCATTCTTTGACCTGCCCGTCTAGAAAATGTAGCTATATGCTGCATCATTGTATTGTTTGTTTGTTTACTTTGTTTGTTGGTTGATTTATCTCATGTCATCTCATTAGTTCGAGTCTAGTTGGTGTTCTCGTTCAGGTATCTTTGACAAGATACCCGAAGCCTAAAGCTGTTGACTGCCAATCAAACTCTTAGCCGTAAGTGAGGAAGCCACATCATGTATCAACAAAATACCGGATGATACAGATTGGATCAGGAGCTTGTATTTGGTAAGGGTTGTGTTAAGAGGAGCCGCCTCATACGTGTATGTCAGCTGAAGAGATCTGATTACGGTTGTCAGGTATCTTCCATTTATAGAGTTTCTTCCACATGAAAACTGATTACATGAATTGATATTATTGATTTATGCTTTATCTTTGCATATATACATGAAACGCTCTTCTATTACAGATATCCTACTGGTATAATCTTCTATTTTAGTAGTTGATAGTCATCTATCACATATTTCAACGATATCTTGAAGGATACCAATGAGGACGATGAAGATGATGTTGATGTTTCTTCTCCTTGCAAATTCATTATGTGATGGGTTTATATCAATGCCGTATACCAAGCCTATGTCGATTCAGTATACACATATCCATAGCCACATATCGAATACATTTGATGAGCAAGGTAATGATGACCTCAACGATGTATCTATTAGTGTACAACGTATCCTACCAAACATTACACGACAAGAAGCACGAGATGCTTGGATAGAGTACCATTGGATGAAAGGCGGAGGCCTCCCCATTGCAATATTATCGACAACAAACAAAGATGACATTATACAGTCTACTACCAATAATGACAATCAGATATTAGAGAGAACTATACTGCCTATATTCATGAAAGAACGATTAGAATACGATGATAATGAAACATCAATTCAATATAGAGTAACAGAGGCAGGTCCGTTCTTTGCTGACCTAGTTGATGGATCTCATTCTGCTTCAGTATCATTTGATTCTACTGATAATATTGATGATGGTACAGTAGATGGATGTGTAATGACTTGGAATGTTACATTTGCTACTACAAGATTGGCATCGGTATATGAAAAAGTAACACAATTCACAGTCGGAACAGCTGCGTCACCATCCAAGAGGCAGCGGCAACCCCAAGACTCCTCTCAATGAGCACTACAATCAATGGCTCGATAGATCCAATATATGCAAGAGGACAATGTCTAGACTTTGTATTTGCAAACGGAGGTGGTTTGCCTCTCCCACCGCCAATTCCATTCGGAGATGTTTTAACTGAGGGTAATGGACTGGCTCGTCAAAAGTTGCTTCGAATACCACCGATAATTGTCGAAAGTATAGTTGATACAACGACAACATCTGATGAAATGGCAGAGTTTAGTTATCAATTGAACAATCCTGGTTGGCTGACCTTTCCCTTCCTATTGCATACTCATCTCGGTAGGATACGATTCACTTCTGTACATTCGTCTAAATCACCAGATCTAACTATTGATTGGGAAGTCGAGATACGACCGTACAAGTTTGCATCTACAATAATGGAAAAGCTAGTGGAAATGACAGTATCAACAATACTTCGTAATCTTTATATACATCTAATTGAACCAGATGCACAAGTTATTATCAAACCACCGAGAGGTGGGAATACTGAAACTATTACTAGTTTTGGTACCATCAATAAGGATACATGGCTAGGGGGAGTATTAGATACTCATTTATCAGATACAAGATCTACATTAGATCAAACAATATCATTATTCCAACCTTGGAAATGGGGTAGAAGTGGAGATGGTGATGAGGATGATAGTGTACAATTTAAGTGGACGGATGGACGTATAAACTAAACCCCTTTAGTGTCTAGAGATTGGCAGTCAATCATCAAGCATAAGTAAACCTACTTACATTGAATCCATGATGTAGTTGTGATTTGTGGAGCAGATGGCTTCTCATGGGTATCTCAGGCCCAACTCTAGTCGTAGTAGTATCCTTTTATGGGCAGTTGATTATTACTGCTCTGTGATATGAGTCTAATTTTTTTTGAGAAGGTGATAAAAGTTCAAGGTGCACAACAGATGCAAAACATCAATCAATAGCCTGTCAAACATCAATATCAAACATCAAACAATCACACAATATAAATCATCAATATTAATCTATCAATATCATCAATACACAATCAATATGAAGTTATCCACCATTCTCCAATTTGCCATTCTTCTCGGCGGCGGACGCAATAGCATCATCGTTCATGCTGGAGTATGCACCGAGATGTCAATCAATCCTGTTGAATCTGATGTTAACATGAATGCATGCCTAAGTAGGTCGCTTAGTGGTTCAGGACAGTGTGGTGTCAATCTGGATGATGTTGTTTCTAATGATCAGTGTACAAAGTTTAGTGACTTTTTTGGTAGTAATTGGCAACTTCTTAATGATGTAACAGAACAGATGGCTGACCCTAACGATGAAAGTAAAGGACGGTTACCAGTTTATGGGAAGATGATTGGAGGTGAAATGTTATATCTCTATTATACTTTAGATGGTGCAGCTCAGGGGAAGCGTAATGCAGACGGCGGCGGAGGTAGATGGTATGTTCATTTAAATTATGTGATATGTCAAAAAGATATGATGATGTTATTTGTTCAACACACTCACACATGATATCTATTTTCACCAGGGTATTCGGTCGTACAATTGGAAGTGGTTATGGCGTTGACTTTGGCCAGGCCCGATGTGGATGTGTCCCAAATACATGTCTTTCGTGGGGATTTGGTGTCAATGGCAGCAAATGGTAAGAAGATACACATATTATGATTATGTTAGTTCACATATTTCGAAGAACATCAAGGCTTATTCCTTTTCTTCTTGTTCTCTCTCGTAATAGCTCGCCTAGTCCTGTTCTAGAGAAGGCAGTCTATGGATCAAAGGATTGTACCACCGGCAGCTCAGATCTTAATCCATCCAACCATGATAATCGATTGCCCTACCAGAGAGATGACCTCTCATACAGTATGATAAATGGGGGATTCTCTACAAAGATTGTACGAGTATGTAATTATGTTTGCTCCAATGTATGTCGTCTCAACACTGGTACCAACGGGGATGGAGTTACCACTTCTGCCGAGCGAGATATTACATTTAATTTCCAGTGCATTAGTTCGGATCCAGGCCGTACTATCTCATATGAAGCTGTTAGTGGTGTACCACGTCGTCCATGCCTTGCCGAGTATTCTGATTTTGCAAACTCGGAAGGAGACTATCGGTTTGATTTCTTTGACTCAAGGGCTGAAACCCTGTTCCCTCCCGATGGCGAGCAAGATTCAGCGTTTGTCACAGATGACTGCCGTACAAGCCGTTGCCAAGGAAGCCCTCAAGAAGCTGGGAGCCAGCTTTCAGCTGTTCCTTCTTCAGAAAGAGACTGTCTTGATCCGAATCACTATTGGGAAACTTGTGGATGCCGTACTCCTGGATGGGTTGATAGGATGATTACCATTAATGGCAAACTATATCATAGTGGTAACTTTGTCCATTATCACCACGATTGCCAGTACCTCGACAACTAGTTCAACAACAACTCAGGCAATGGGTATCTGTGTTAATGCCGGTTCTATGGATGGAGAATCGTGCTCGGATACAGCTGCTTGTGGATGTACTCGCCGTAATCTACTTGACCATGAAGAACTAGAAGTATATGATCAAGAAGAAGAAGATGGAATGGAGGATATCAATAGCAACCTCCGTAAGCGTGGACTGCAGCGAGGTTGTAAGTGTCAACCAAACCGGGGCAAGTTTTGTTGCCCTAATCCCGGTGAAACATGTGAGTTGGCCGGTGGCCACCACTACCCTTCCTCCGCCTCAAACATCAACAACGGCTTCTTCGTGTGCTCCTGCTGGGGCTAAATGCCAAGAAGTGTCTCGCTGTTGCAATGGTTGTCAAACTTCTGGAAGGAGGGCTGACCGTCAATGCTTGTAGAAGCAAGGATGAATCACTTGACATGTTATATTTGTTTAGTATGGATCTAGAAGCGTCGAAATGGGCAATGATTTGATATATATGTGTGCCACACGCTTAAATAGATTATGATAAAAGAGATTAATCAATAGGAATAGCCTAGAATACCCCCGACGTATGTTAACTATCTAGTAAGTAGCGCAGCGAGTCTCTTAAAGTAGTTGGTTACATCTGTTCTATAATCAACTCATTAGTACTTGTTTCCACTAGCTGACTTCTTTGAAAAGAATACACGTGCTTCCTTCTCCTCACGGACTTGACGCATCACTCTCCGTGTTCGTTGAAGATACCAATAGGAAACTGATGCCGAGATGATTGCAGTTGATACATTCCTTAATAAAGCCAATGTTGTATCAGATTTTGCTTCTCGTCTTCCCCCGCTGCTTGATGATGACTTAGATGATACGACATATCCAACAGCAGATCCCAATCCCAAGGCAATTACCAATGCAGTACTATTCTCTTTTGTATCTTGATCTCTTGTTATGTGAACTACCTTGGCCAATGATTCGTTTTTAATTACGCCGGTATCTTTATCAATGTCAATAGTAGGCAGTTCAATCGAGGATGATACACCCTGTCCAAACAATCGTTGTGTCTTGATATCTAGGAAAGTTCGAACATCACGAAAGGTTAAGCTAATTCGACCACCTCCTTCGATACTGCATCGGGGATTCAACGACGAGGCCTTCTTGGTATCCTTATCCTCTCCAACCAAACTAACCAAGTTACTCTCACTAAATGTAACCTTCTTAGGCAATACCGCATGCGTAAACCTAGCATTCGTATATGGACCAAGTACAAACATACTATTACTGGGTAATTCAATCCGTGTCACATCATGTGGATATATTCGATCTTTCAATTCCATAATACGCGTACAACCCAATGATATAGAAACAATTACACCACATCGATTTAAATCTAAATCTTTATCAGAATGATGATCTATCCGATCAGAGCCAGATCGGTATAAGTTGGTAACACAATGATTCATACTTTGAATGTAGAGTGGTTGTAATGCTTCTTCGACTGATTGTTTGATGGTGAGTGAGGTACTTGACCATGAATGTGTTGGCCATTCTGTACCGGAATAATTGCCTGGATATCGATAGATTGGTATAATGCTCTTTTCATTTTGATTGATTGTTGGTAAATCTGCTTGTAAATTCTGTAATCGGGGTAACAACTCATTCTTCGATCCGACCATACCCTCAAATTCTAATTCGGATAGTAATGCTTGGACTATACCTCGACTTGATGCATGTGGATCTGGCAGTGGCCTACCCTCTCTATCATACATTGTTGCATTACTATTCTCATCGTTGTTGACGATTGGTGGTACCACATTCAATATTAATTCAGTATCACCAGCACATAATCCATATATATTCTTCCATTCACTTTCCTCTTCCTTCGCACCACTACTACTACAACCACTACTTGAGAATGTAAATCGTTCAACATATGGTTTATCAACTCCATTCATATGACGATGTAATGCTAGTCGGGCTGTACGGGCATATATACTTGTTAATCTTCCACATGTTACTCCTAATAGTTTAGTATTGAAGTATCGTACTATTATTATTGATGTTGCAATTGGTGGATGACTCATATTATTGTTTGGTGTTGTTGATGGAGGATTTGTTAGTGCACAACTTTCTTCCTCTTTGTTCTCATCATCGTTGCTACTTGAATCATCATCATTGTCAGCGTCATACATTTGACTACTACCACCCCGGATACGAATGGTAGACTGTCGTCTTAATATCTTCTTATATCTTGTTAGTTCATTAAGTAATGTTAATCCAATATTAGCTTGTGATGGTTCGTTATCGTCATGGTATCCTTCTGATGTAGCTGATGATGACTTGGTTACCTGTTGATACCCTTCACTATCTACATCTACATTAATATTACCATCACTCTGGTCGTCACTGCAGTTAATAATAGAAGTGGCATACGGAACATGTGCAGCTTCAGGATGATGAAAGTTCGTCAAATCATTTCGATATTTATGTATATCCGATAAAGATGTGTAGGTACATATATATCCTAGAAAGGTACTATCGGCACATTGGAGTTTACACAGTGGTGTTGTGTCTTGATGTTGTTGATTATGGATTGTCATGATATATTGATTGGTGATTGGAGTTCTAATTGATGGATACTAATTGCAATAAAATGAGAGAGATATGAATTTAGTCATGTGTTTTGTTTTTGAAGATACCTACTTACAACTCATACAATAACTTCGACGCTCGGATACTTATACGCCTTTTATGTAAAAGAAGATAGAGGTATCAAGCCTGCATAATGCTGTGATGGTCCTCTGTAGTAGTACATACAAATTTACTCTAGTGATATCATCAATCATCATCAACATCTAAAATGAGATAACTCCTTCTTAAACATTCCACATGTAAGCATAAACCAACTCACAGTTCATAAACATTTTATCGTATTTAGGTACGATATCGTACAATATGTACACACTGACATACAATCGAATGGCGTCTCAATTCTATTGCATAAAAGCATTTCTTATAATCTACCATCAGTACGCATACATCAGTAGTTTATAAATCAAAGTATGTTGAGGATATTGTTATCTTAGGGATATGAAAAGGGAAAAGGATAATGGTTTCTCGTAAATGCTTTCATATGTAGGTACCTATCACACTTTGAGATTTTGTAATTGTCGCAAGAAAGGCAGAGGATTTGATTTTGGTGTCAAAAGCGTACAGTTTATGTATCATTTGGTGGTGCTTCGCCTCTTATATTGTCGATAGTAGTATAGTAGTACAAATAGATATTCTCCATTATGAATATCAGGAACAATTACATCCTTCTCTCGGTTATTGCAGCAGTGGGTGCTCACGCCGCCGACGACGTTGCATTGAGAGGAGGACAAGCGGCGAATCTTTCGAGGCTATTGAAGAAGGGGGGTAATGGAGGAGGAAAACCTAATGGTGATACAACTACAACAAAACCTTGTGCCACGGATGTATACCAATGTCCCGATAAGATCACATTTGTTTCACGAGATTCATCAAATGATTGTAAATTCCCATGTTGTTATCTTGGCAAGGTAAAGGGCGATAGATATTATTATGGAAGTGGTGGTTGTGATGCTGATGGATATATGGTAGATCCCAATGCTCCCATAGCTGACCCGTCAATAGCTCCTACTTGCCATAATAATGAATCTGCGTGTTCTGCTCTTAGCTCCGAGGATCCTAACTTTATCTTAAATGATGAATGTTCTTCTTGCGAAGACAAAGGGCAAACTTGTGGATTTTGTAACCCAATATGTGTTGATGCTAATAATCCTGATGATGGATCATCTCCAACTGTTTTAAATTGTGGGGGACTCTGTTATGGATCCGCATGCTGCCAGGAAAATCCAGGACTTAATACTACCGCAACCTTCTGCTTTTAATTATTTTATGTAAGTGAGAAGGTGTACGGGGATAGATTTATTACTTAACGCAGTACATTGGAAATTAGTAGTTGATAGTTTCGATGTTGTGGTGTAATACCGAAGACAGCAATAGAAGATTATATGTTAGGTGCAGTTGTTGAGGGATTTCGTCAAGAACAATAGCAACCTTTAAACTAAGAATTAGTTGATACTGTCTAAGATATAACATACCTGAGTAGCCCCTGTATTTGTATCTGATTAATTCTAGAGTAATTGTTATCGGTTAGAGTATTTGTTATTGTTTACTAAAAGTACTCATTATGATGCAGATGAGATTACTTTCGCCTACCGCACCTCAACCGAACATATGATATGTTAGCACTCTAATGTCAATCTCCAAACAATCACCAATACATACCCCCATTCACATATACATTCCATATTAAACACTTCTTTTAATTCTTACCCCATCCCATTTGACTAATAGCCTGTTTCCGAACCTGTTGATTAATCTTGGCCTGAACACGTTTATCCTCCTCTTCTGCTACCTTCTCTCTCATCTTTCTATAAGTTGGATATCTACATAATATATATGTATTAAATACCGCCACGACACCTAATGTAATTGCCGTAATCCAACCAAGTAAACTATCATAACTCCAGGTAACACTTGCCATTAAACAGTAGAATAAGAACCGGTAGACTGAATTGAATAGGAAACCAAAGTTCATGGCAATGATTGTTCGGACATATTTTAATTGTGTTTCAAGACAGCATACTAGTAATCCACCACAGGAGGCGTAGATTGCTGTTATCCATACGGAGATTGGTGGTATACGTACTAATTCAATAACCTGTAGGATTGTTGGAATGAATACGAATACAGTGATTAGAAAGATGGTGCATATCATGTGCACTAAATTTAAACACAAAAACACAACTCACTGAACAAGTAATCAACAAAACAGCCGCGGCCATATTTAATATCCTCATGAACAATATCAATTTTGGTAAGTCCTTCTCATCCTCCACAGCAGCCGCCGCGGCTATTTTCGATTGTGTAGTTTTAACATCTTTATTCATTGAAGTTAGTATACTTCCGGCGACATTGTCTGTTGTTGGTGCTGCCGGTGCCGGTGCTGACGCAGCTGGATTAGGGGCTGGAGTGGATGAAGGGGCTGGAATTGATGTATCAACTTCTGCTGCAAGTGTGGCAGGGTTGGAGTCTGCTCCATCCAGCCATGAGGGTGTTTCTCCATCTACCATTTTTATTTTATTATGTGTGATTGTATTGATTGAGACTTATTGTGTGCTGTATCGTTAGAAGCAGATGGAGTGTATAAAACACAATTAGATAACATGCATGAGATAAATATACATATATGATTGGTTTAGAGGCCAACACAGTATATGCTTGGCATCTCTCTCTAGAGCTAGTATGCCAATGCCAACAATAAATTGAGCAGATCAGCCTTTTGCAATCATACTATTACCAAGATACTTCCTAACCAGAGAAAAAAGAAAAACAACCGCCACCATCACCATAATCACTACGCTGCCTATACACATACCACCACGTTAACGAATCGATAAAGCTTACCTTTATTAAAACTATTACAACAACTCAAGGTTTGCATTTTTGCCTTTATTGTAAATGGGAGTCTTTGATAACTAAATGGGAAATTAGAACTATTAGCAACGCAAACATACATAGGAGTAATATCTTTAGCACAAATATTGTTTGGTATACAGAAAGTAAGAGTAGTATACTATTGTTTTGTTGATCACCCTTAATGTCGCTACGCGGTGGAGTGGGTAATAAGACTAAAAGCTGTAGGTACACATCTTGTGAATAAAAAACACACATTGTACAACGTCCTACTACTATTGTGTATGTATACCAGTCATCATGGATCGATTAATGCAGTGGATACGCGGTGGTAAAGACCAGACAATTGGTGATAAAGAGTCTGGGTGGGAAACTAGAAAGGTTGTTATTGACGACTATGCCTTTTTAATGAATGATAAAGGTGATGAAACAGATTCTGATGAGTTTAAGTGCTTTGGACATAGATGGAAAATGAATGTATTTCCTGGGGGTAGTGTAGATGCAGCCGAAGGAATGGTATCTTTATATCTCAACCTTTTGTCTGACGATGATGCTAAAATTACGCTCAAGTATAGCTTGTGTGTCCGAGATCCACAAAACAGTGACAATATTATTGCAAAATTTGCCACGGGATCTTTTGACTTTGATGACGAGGATGTTGATGCGTCTGGTGCACACAATTTCTGCAAAAAGGAAACACTGCTGAATCATCTTGTAAATGGAGGGTTGGTTGTTGAGGTCCGAATGAAACTATATAAACACTTGAAAGAAGACAAATCCGTGTTTGTACCTGACAATCCTTTGTGTAATATCATCCAAAAAATGTTCGGGGACGAAAGCTCTGCAGATTGTGTGATTGAGGTTGTTCGTGAACTACCGACGTCACCAAGTAAGAAGGCTAAGGTTGAATCCGTCAAATTCCCTGTCCATCAATTGATTCTAAAGCAATGTGCTCCAATGTTAGCCGAATTATGTTCTAATAGTAAGCCGGGGGTTGGTATTGGTAGTATACCTTCGATACAAATTAGTGACATCAAACCGAATGTATTGCGTTGTCTATTGCGGTATGTATATGGAGGAAAAGTTTTATATAATTCATCGAATATCAAGGACATTATTGATGCCGCGGACAGGTATGGGATTGTACACTTGAAACTTGAGGCAGAGAGCGAGTATGTGAAAACCACGACACTCAGTTTGGAGAATGTTATGGACAATCTCCTTTATGCTGATGCAAAGAATCTTGCGTTATTGAAGGAGGCTGTTATGGATTTCATAGTTGCAAACAAAGTTGAGGTGTTGGAAGAAGTATCATTCAAACAAGCCCCGGGGACACCGACAATGATGAAGGACGTCTTGAGTGCAGTTGCTAGGGAAACAAAGAATGGGATAGATAATGATAACTGGTATAGCACAATGAGGATTAGTGAGTTAAGGAAAGAGCTTTATGAGAATGGCTTGGATATTGATGGATCCAGGGAGACTCTCATTGCAACCCTCAAAAAGGAAAAGGAGGACTTCGAGAAAGATATCAAGTTAGGATTCGACAGGCTTGTAAATCAAATGCTAGCGCAAGATGATGAACCTGATTCTGACTCTAGTTCTGATTCTGATGTATAGAAGATATAAGAGGGTTTGATCATAATTCATAAGTATAAACACAAGAGCAGTCGTATCTACTTTGTAACTAGAGACCTTAGTAGTCATTACTAAGTCTAAAAACAAAAAAGATAACACATCTCATGATCAAAACTTTACGTTCAACTCAAATGCATCTCCAACCAGGTCTAAAGCGCAACCATACTCATATCGTTTCCCTCCATGCTACCACGTAACGTATGTGTGGAGCATCTTCTATGGAGGGTAATCTAATTCGTAAGGCCGTCTAAACTAGTTTGAGATTGGGATGGTGCAAGAACAGCTTGTTCATAGCCCTGTGATGCCGCCGCTGAACGTTGTGCTCTACTCCTTACCTGTTCCATAGCTGCCCGAACACGCATATATCCATCTCGTCTATTCCTCTTCAATACCATTGGCCAAACAACTAGCAATATCCCCGCCACTGTACATATAATTAGTAATATCCCCAGTCCACCCTTTAAACTTGGTCCACTAAAGCCCAAGTCTGATAATGATTCTATAGGGTCCCAGATTATATCATCATATCCCACGGGGTTTAGGCAGTGTGGTCCTGTCCAGGTAGTATTGATACATTCACATGTTTTCGTTTTGGATAGACATGTGCCTCTAGATCTGCCACCGCATGATTGAGGTTTGATATCGTCGGGTGATGCGGTGAGCGAGCATGTACCTCCGCCGTTTTGGATTGGTTTAAGTGGTTGAGTCTACGGATATAAAGGTATGGGATGGTCAGCAAGTGATGCGTTACATACAATAACAACAAGTTGTGCACATGATATGCACAAAAACAAACGGCGGCACTTACATCTCCAGCCTGCATATACTTCTTCTTATGTGCCTCAATGAACTTTCGTGTAGGACGTTCCTTCGTTGAGCAGCCAACCTTTTGCTTTGGATCATTCTTATCTTGATATACACGTACCCAATTCACTTTATATTCGGCTGGCTTACTTAGCATATCACAAAATCCCTCCGAGAAGCCACATGTTTCTGTGAATGTTCCACCACATTTATATGTTTTACATGGACACATTGCTGGACACTTTGATGGAAAGCCTGATATGATGTGGATTGATATGATGAGCCAACTCAATATCACATATCCAAATCAACACATATCCAAACCAATACTCCAAAACTAAAACAAATAATACTCACCCCATTGGGAACTAATAGCAGTATTCAGCAACATATACATCGGTTCACTACTAATCTCAGCACCCGTACCGGTAGCATTCAATCCCTCACCTTTAATCTCTAATATAAATTCATCATCGACAAACCAACGTATATATCCAAATTCAGTTTGTGTATAATTATTCTCTTCGGTTAGTTCCGTATCTGGTAATTCCCATTCAACTCTATAACGATGGAATTTACCAAAATGACTTGAATTTAATTGTCGATTGTAACTAATGGCATCACTCCAATAATCTTGTTGAGCGGGATTCACATCATCCCGGAATGCATTGTAGGTACCATAGAAGGCAATATTTAAGGATGTATTCATCCCACCCGTTAGGTTGTTATACCATTGACCGGGACCAGGCCACCATCCTGGTCCAGGTCGGGGTAACAAGCCCGGTGCTACCTGATACGAACTTGATAAGAATGGTTGACCTACAGGCATTTTAATGAATTCACCAGTATTGGCAGGTGTGTTACCAGCTTGTACCTCAAAGACATCAATTTCAGGTGCACCCCGTCCCACTCCCGTATGCATACCATAATGTTCAACTCGATCACATGCACTTATCAATTGTGCAGTCTTACTCTTCTCAGTACATACACTTGAACTCCATGGCCAAACATGTTCACTTGACCCCACATACGTATGTCGTGCTAAATTCCCTAGCATCCAAAACGCTGGCCATAATCCACCAATATTATGTTTACCTGGTAAACTAATTTCAGCCTCCATTATACCACCAGTGAAACAGAATTTATTCCATGATTGTAACATACCACTTTTAAAATGTTTTGTTACACGTTCTTTTTTATATTTCACATCATTAAATCCAATAATTGTTGTATCGGCACTTTCGGATTTAATAACTAAATTGCCAGATGTGTCTGTGAATACATTATTAGCATCGTAATAATGTTGTGCATCGTTGGTATAATCATTTTTATTTATTGCAGTCCATCGTGGATCAGATCCATCATGGAAGTTTCTGTGGGGTATATTAAATTCATCTGAGAAGACTAATTCATATTTACGTGGTGGTATTGTTGGTGGTGGTGTGGTTGATGATGGTGCCTCCGAGGGTGTAGATGTTGGATCAAATGTCGGGAAGTAGGTTGGTGTTGGACTTGGTTCATGATGATGTTTCTTTCTATATAGGGCGGCTTTATTGGCATGATCTTTTGCTAAATCTTCAGCAGTGCGGAGTAAGTGCTTTGTTTTGGCAGATGTTTTTTGTGGTGGTGGTACTTTGATTGTTGCTGGGATTGTTGTTCGTGCGTCGAGGGGTG
>Ga0214478_100009_pt1 | contig 75261 bp, 54 predicted proteins | sample M1_20Mar14CPVII9_2_FD_178001 | JGI IMG/M metagenome (GOLD analysis project Ga0214478, IMG submission 178001) | Marine eukaryotic communities from Monterey Bay, California, United States - M1_20Mar14CPVII9sort6BwellD7 | ecosystem: Environmental > Aquatic > Marine > Unclassified | place: USA... | reverse complement strand
AGTTCCATGGAAAGCCATGTTTCTGAATAGCATCCTCTTTGTATATAATGTTCAAGCTATTATCTTGGACTACCCCAAATGTTAGTGGTGGTGATAAGGAAGATGATACCGTGTTAGAGGAAGAAGAAAGTGTGGTTGGGGATGAGGATGAGGATACAAGTACAATGGCTAATATTCAACTTTATAAGATTGGTACAAAAGTATCAAAAGTATTCTTTGATGAGTTGGAGGGTAAGCTGAGACCTTATATCGGTACTATTACATCTTATGGTGAGTAGATTGATTGCAAGTTTTCATATCTATTTTTGCAATGACAGGAACTCATATACTGTTTTCTTCTTTAGATCCTAAAACGATGTATTACAAAGTTATTTATGATGAAGATGGCGACGCGGAAGACTTATTTGCTTCGGGTGTGAAAGAGATTCTGGTAGAGTCTGTAGATGAGGATACAAGTACATTGTCCTTAATTTCTGCATCTGAAAGTCAGGAGAGGCAAGTATCTGCAAGGATGACAACCCGTCGTCAATCACAAAGACGTCAGAGTCAACAAAATGTCGTAGAGCAAAAGTTATTAGTCACTGCTGTCAACGGGAAAACTTATTCAGGAGATACTGTGGATGATATCGATGATGATAATGAAGAAGATGATACTGTATTAGATGAAGATGCAAAACAATGGATGAAGGAAATGTCCAAGTCTAATCTCAATGTATATCGAATCAGATGTTACAATAAAATTGCTGCAACAGACGAAGACCCATTTGCGAGAAAAACTGCTCAATGGTGTGTCAATAATGGAAATATTGCTACATGTGCAGAAATAGCAAAGATTTTGCCTAAGCAACAACGTCATGATGGGGAAGCTCTCAAGCAAAAAGTACTTTCTGTCAACCTAAACACACTAAAGGATGAGTGCCAGCAAGCTCAAGATTATAACTGTAAAAAAGAGGGCGATTACATCTTGTCATACAGACAGTTTATTGAAATTAAAAAGGGAGACGTAATTGCACTTCATACTAAGGGAGGATATAAGAAAGGCGATCCGCCACAAACACTAACATTTGGGGTAGTCCAAGATAATAGCTTGAACATTATATACAAAGAGGATGCTATTCAGAAACATGGCTTTCCATGGAACTTCTGTGACCCTGGCAAGTCAACAACTAATAGACTGGGCCTCATGATGAAGAAGGTTCAATGGTATCGTCAGGGGAAGTTACGGGCAGTAAGAGGGAGTAAACCAGTCCATTGGCTGTCAGAGACTGAGACAAAATGGATGGGTAAAGTTGGGGTAAGTACAGAGATACGCTTAACGCAGGCAATCAGGAATATGTCTTCCAAAAAGTTCTTGAAGAATACTCATGCAATTGATAATCAATGGACTATGAACTAGGTATAGTGAGATATATGTTGAGGATCTTTAGCCTTATGAGTTCTAAACTAGACTTCGGCTCATTTCCTACCGGCCACTTCTTCAATAAGATCTACATTTACCAGATCTATTCTTGCAGTGCCATTGTCATTAAATCTCCTGGCATTAATTCTCTTACATTTCTAGCCACCAATCTTTCTAATATCATCCATGCGGCACCGACTAAGAAGATGCCTCCACAGATAGTGTCAAATGAAAAACCAAACACTTGTATATTTGCCAGTACTCCCCCAAATAGATTGTCATATGCCCCAGATTCGCCTGCGATAAACACCACTGCGAAGAAAGCACGCAGTCGTTGCTTCTCCCAATATCTCTGGTGATATTCTTCTGCTTTATAAAATGCCGATGATGGTTCAATATCAACTAAATTATACTGACCAGCTATCTTTGTTTGCTTTGATGCATTTTCTTCCTTCCATTCTGTTGCAAGACTCTCTTCTTCATCATTATTAGTAAATATAACTGATGCATATTGTCTTGAATATCCTGGCTTTTGATATTCAAAGAAATTATCTAATAATTTGATGTATGATATTATATCATCATCATATACTACCCGTACTGCTTCGACGTAATCGTTGCCAAAACATACAGAGTCATATGTCGGAGGAGGCTTGTTCACAGGTGCTCCCGTATATCCAACTGTAGTTGTAAGTACTCCTGGCTGTTTTAGTAACGATTCAGCAGGCTCCCAAAAGCATCCCATACCAAATGTGGCTTCCTTAGTGGCAGAAAGGGACGCATCTAATGGACCTCTTTGTGCATATGAAACAAATCCATAACATTGACCGACAAAAGCAAATAATGTTAATGCAAGTAGTAATTTGGATTGTTGTATTGTCATTATGTGCTTATTGATCTTTGGGTTTGATCTTGTAGTAATGGGGAGATGACCGTTTAAGTAAATGTATATTTATCGGATAGATTAGATATGTTCAGCGCCTTCCTTATCTCCTTGACAATCAGTCGTCATTTATTTTGGGGGAGAATTGAGATTGTAGAGGATACCGTAAAAAGATATGAGAGTTCTTTTTTAGTATGCATACTCTGAGAGATATGTTGAATGTTGATGGGCGTGTGATAGAGGTCAAAAAGGATTATAACGATGAGTTCATGTCAGATATGTACCAATGAATACGGTGGTAAGGTCGTCCCAACGACTTTGACTTGTTGTGGAGAAGATACTATATGTTTTGATTGTTTAGAAAAAGATCGAGTTGCAAAGATATCAAATTTGACTGGCAATCGTAAGAAGATTAAGTGTATGCTTTGCAATGAAGAATTCCACAGTGTCAATGATAAACCTTGGGTTGTTAATAAGACTCTCATTAGATTAACTGGTATCGAAGTTGATCTTAGTTGCGTTAGAGAGGCACAGGCAGCAAGGCAGCTGGCATCCTCCACACGAAAGGATGTTGTCTCTCGGAGGTCACAACGTAATATAGTGGAACAAAACAGTGTAGCATTGGTTGGAGGCGGTGAATTAGCAATACAAACTTCAAATGCGAACCAAGCAAGTCAAAACAACGAGTCTACCGAAACTAGAGAGGAAGTAGTTGCCAACAATACATCATCTTCAATAACTACAAGGTCTGCAAGTAGACAGAAACGTGAGGCATCGAACGAAAACCAACTCAATATTGAAAGGCAAAGTACAGAGACTCATATTGAGAGTGATGAGGAGTCAAGATTCTCTACTGTGGATGAAGGTTATGCTGCTAGAAAACGCTCTAAAATATCAGTTACTGCATCAGAAAGCTTGTCTTCGGAAGATAAGGATGATCTGGATGATGAAGATACAAATGAAGATTCAAAGCACTGGCTAGATGCAGTATCAAAGGATATCAATGTCTATAGAGTTAGAATATTTAAGAATGATTCACTTTGTAACGATGATAAGTTTGGAAGGAAATCCTTTTGGTGTATCAAGAATGATTATGTTGCATCTGGTGCAAATATCCTTATAGTGGATGAGTTAAGAGATAAGATTCGGACTGGTGGACTAGAAAGTGTCAGAGACCATATTAGAGATATGGATCACGATCACTTGTATGTAAACCTTATGCATCTATTGAGAGTACAACATATGTCAAGACATATCGGTACTTTATTGAAATGAAAACTGGAGATATTGTTGCAATGCATGTGAGTGGAAGGGACAGGAAGAAGGATGGTCCTAACACGGCACTTGTGTTTGGAGTGGTACAAGATGATACGCTCATTCATATGAGCAAAGATGAGGCAAGGAAGAATGTTTTCCCCTGGAACTTTCAAAAGGACGAGAAAGATATTCGTGGGTTCGATAACGGTATTATGTTACGAAAAGTAAAATGGTACAGACAAGGTGTGATATATGATGTAAGAGGGGGTGAACAAGCAAAATGGCTTGCAGAATGCCAAGGGAAATGGATGGCAAAGATTGGTGAAAAGTATTTGAAGAAAGCCATCAAGGAGATGAGCTCAGACAAGTTTATTGGAAACACTAGTCAAGTTACTGATGAGTGGATTGAAGTGGGGCTTACTGGCAAGTGAAGAGAACAGTTTGTGTATAGAGAAGATCTGGTATGGGGATATGCCAACAGACGATAGCAACTAGAAGAGCTTGGTTGTTAAGAGACACTAAGATAAACTCTCGTTACAGATAACAGATAGCTCTATAGTACAACAAACTATTATGACTCCCTCTATACTCATACTCCTCTATTCTTCCTTCATTCTATTATTGCTTGTATCTCTCAAAATTCGGCCAAGTTCGAAGTATACTTCCTAGCCGACGATGGTGTAACATCCTCAACAAACGAGTTTGACAACACCATTGATTCTTCCTCGGAAGTATTCATGCTTAAACTATCATCACCCAACTTGGTTGGGGATGGTGGCTCCTTGTATTTGGAAGGACCACCTACTCTCGCCTTGGAAGAGGTGAATATTGTCTTGGGATTACGTTTACCCAAAGGACTTCCTTGTTGACGAAAGACATTCTTGTCGTTCATACTTCTTCGTGGACTACTGTTACCACTCTTAGTCTTACTAGCACGTCTTGGTGATTGTCCAACAAACTCAGGAGGGTTTGACCTACGTTGGAATATATTCGTAAGCTCATCGGTCCTTGATTCAGAACTCAACATATTCTCTTGAAACAATGGCATAGGCGGACGGGTCTGTACGACATGGCTGTACTTCTGATCAAAGTATAACGTACTTGTTATCGTCTCCTCTTCATTATAGGAGCAATTCAAATCTTGTGTTGTATCAGTAGGTGATACTTGAGCAATATCCTTCTTAGCCAAAGAATGTCTACATAAGAATTCATCATCGGTTAACTTATCATCGGACAAGTTGGCAATATCTTCAGGTGAGGCCGTACGAACGGGTGTGGCGAAGCATAATCCCTTCTGTGCCTGTCGGAATAGATTAACAACTCCGCTGCCTATATTAGATATAGGTGAGGTTGCCCGACCTGTCGAGGATGGTAGATTTGTACCACAAGCAAATCGTTTCCTTGATTGTGTAAGACGGATAAGTTCCTCTTCATCATCCGACAAGGCAAGTTGACCAGTCTGTTCGGGCGTAGCGGTGGCAATCTGTTGGGACGTAGGAGATGGTTCTCTTGAACTGCTAGACCCTGAGGGGGGTGTTCTTGTCCTGTCAAGCTTCTTGGTAGCAACTCCTTGACTATTCTTGGAATTGTCAGACGCTCCCCTGAATATTTCTAGCTTGCGTTTCATTGACTGTTCTTCTAATTCCTTGGCTGATAGTTGCTTCTTCTTTCTTGAAGAATTCTTCTTACCATCAACATCGTAATTCATTGCATTCAGTAGCTTCCTATCAGCACCAGAGGATGTAGATCTTGAAACAGCACCACGTCCGTCATGACCAAAGAGGTGGTTGATAGGCGATGATCGTCTACTACTATTATTCGATGATGAGCCTCCTCCATTATCCTTGGTACAACCAAGGTCAGTATCAATGGGGTTAAAACATCTTGTGAATGATTCTAATATCGTTTGCACGACAGCAGCAGATTGTCCTTTATTGTTGTTATTGTTGTTGTTTGGTGGAGATGACATGATGATTGTATGTGTGTACTTGGTTATGCCTCGTCGATTGCAATACTCGATATGTATTAGAGAGTATAATGTTGATTGCAAGTATGATATAGTTGGCCAAAACTAACAAAACATTTTTATGAGTACACTATGTGTTGCAATGGATAATAATGAGCACAAGATGTGTTCGAGTTGTGTTGTGCTGCAATAACTACTTCGACAATCGGTCGGTGTGCGGCGGCTATTTATCCAACCAACGTCGTCGTCTTCTCCCTCTCCCCTATTGCAATACTATTGAACCACTATAAAACCAACGCGCTTAATACAAACAGTCAACAATGGGATAATAGGCGATAGTTAATGGGTGTGCTATTGGTTCAAAAGAGAGATGTTTTCGTCTTACGCGTCGTAAAAAGGCATAAGCGGTGTGCGTTGGAGGATACCGGAGAATTTTGGGTTTCAGAAAAAGATACCGCTCTATTTCATACAGTAGCCCTACACAAGAAATATGTCGAATGATCGGCCATTGCAATAAATTGAACAGGAATAGTCGCCTAAAATTGCATAAGGCTACTCTTAAACATATTTGTAGTTCATATGCCGACCGGTGTCGAGATTAAAGGACCTTGCAAAATTTTACTTAGTAGCCTACTATGGTGGCCTATTCAGATACTTTATAACTTAAAAACTAGAGATCGGAGCCCAAAAATAGTTGCATATATGAATTCCTTGTGCAATTCTACGTCATATAAGATGTTGCAATGGTTATATATCATTGATTTGAACATCTTTATATTTCAGATTTGTTAGTATTTTTCTATGAGGATACCCCTGCTGAAACTCAAAAGCACGCCGCTTATTTCCCTGTCGTTGCAACGGCATTTTATCAGAAAGAATAGCATCGAATCGGTACTTGAGAAAGAATGAAGCTGGAATAAATGAGTGGTTGTGTAGCCAAAAGAGAGGGGGCAATACCTGGTCAACGCCCATAGAGGCTACGCTAGTCGATTGTCCTATTAGCCTATCATATGTATGTCAATACACTCACTAGAATCAGTCTTTAGCGCTTAGTTTACTGGTGATGTCGGCTGATGACGGCTGTCAACAGGGGTGACGATAGAGATCTCCTCAGAAGATCTTGTAATTTGCGCATATTATGCTTTGCAATGGTGGTTTTGATAGTCTATGCGAGTATGCTGATGTGGATAAGCAATTATATCTTTGCAATATCGTATAATGAAGGATATACTGCTACCTTTTTACCACCACATCCTGCTCCCGATAACAATGTACGGACCAACTATACTTTTGTTGCTCATGAAATTGCATTAAAATGGAAACTAACATCAATTGATGCACCATATCTACTTGAACAACAATTCTACAAAATTAATGATTACAACCCAAATACTGATTTCTTGCATTTTGATCACATACCAAAGACGGGAGGCACGTCAATATCTGATTTACTAAGAGATACATTAGGTCAAAGTTACATTCTTCCGGGTAGCGAACGATCAGGTGCTTTCAATTACAAGGTTATGAATGCAACAATACTACTATCCACTCCTAAAGAGGAATATCCATATATTGTATCCTATGCCCATGAAAGACTGAGACCAATACACGGTCAAAACAGAACAAAGTTGGCAAAACTATTTGAAAACTATTTTGCATTACCAAACAATAAAGCAAAACGTTTAAGACAACTGGCAGTACTGCGTGAACCAATGGATCTACGAGCGTCTACTCATGCAATGGCGTTGTGTTCTATCAATGGCAGAGTGAATAATTTTAATAGTAAACGAAAGAAAAATGGTTTGGAACCAATCTGTACTCCCGAACAAGGCCTCAATATTAGTTCACTTTGGGGTGAGGTAGTTGAAAAGGCAATGGAAAAGTGTGCTTCAAATGGTACAATAGCAACAGATATGAAAGCAGATAAATATGATAGGGCATTATGTCGACGAGGTAGACATGCATATGATATTTGTCGTGGTTCAATGGAACTACTTGCATCAGAACATTACAGGCGGGGGATGAGATCATTATTAAGAGGTATAATGGGTAGATACACTGCTCAGCAAAAGCTTGACAAATCTGTAGATCATTACTACCATCGTCATACTCCGATAGAGGATGGATATGCTGTAAAAGACGAGCATGGTCAATTGAGATATACTCTGGAGAAAATAGAAGAATATGTATTGATAGATCTTGGAGGCATTGATATGAATATAATGCACACTCCATATCAGGGATACGAGAAGAGGATACGACAATTGAGAAGCAACTCTAGTGAAGCAATAATAACGTCCAACAATATCGTAGAACCTGATTTCGTTTGGTACGGCATCACGGAGAGGATGGATGAATCAATGTGTCTCTTGTACTATACACTCAATGCCAAACCACTTGCTCAACCACCAAAGGAACGAGTTATGAAATGTTCACCGACATCTTGGTGGACAGCAGCAGATAGAGACAAAGTAAAAGAGATGGAGCCAGCCGATTACACCGTTTGGAGGACAGCTAACGCAATACTAGACATTAGGGTAATGAAGATGAAAGAAGACATCAAAGCAAAGTTGAAATATGAAGACAATCTGACGCAAAAAGAGATTGATCTCAATAGAGCATTTGTTGATGCAGGCTGCTTAGAGTAACACTGACTTTTTAGAATTAGCATGCATATAACCTACATACAATAGAATGAACACAATAGATCAACCTCCCAAATTAAGCCTTCCCATTAACTCATTCAACTTAGTAACACACTCATATGTCTCGGGATCCTCCGCCATTTTCTTCTCTAGTTCTGATTGTCCACCTTCCATCATTAGCTTCATAATATCCTGAAACTTAGGAGATCTTAGCATTGTTACTAACTCTTCATCTCCCATCATCGCTTTCATCATTTCTGGAGGCATCCCTCTATGTGCAGTGTGAAGAAGTTGTATGAGTTGTTTTGCATATTACATAAGTATCATATGTTTGGATGCATGAATATATAACTCACCCAGGCAATGTGCCGTCACCTCCGGTTGCATTCTCAATCATCTCATCAGTAACCTCAAAGCTCTCCCCTTTTATATTAGCATCTAAGTTTTGTTTATTGAATTCATCTATAATTGATGGATCAGATTTCCCCGAAGATCTAGCATCATTGAGGCGTATCTCAAGAGATTGTCGATCGAAGCAATCGGCGTAAGATACCTTTCTCAAATCTAGCTCGCCCTTGATCTCCGATATCTTCATCTCTCCTGGTAATGCCGGTTCGACGTCGTCATCAGTTGGTCCTATTTCTACCACCATACCAAGAGAAGATGATCGGCGATGTATGTTATTGATATTATTATATCTTTGTTGATTGCAATTTATAATGAAGGCAGAGGCGCTCGCAACCATACAAAGCGGAGATGATCGGTGATGTGTGATGTATCTATGTAGATTGCAATTTTACACTTCCCACTATCGTAGAAATTGCAATTTTGCTACATAAGAAAATTTCGAGCGCCCATTTTGTTAGTGGGTTACTTAGTGAAGTAGACGTGGTCATAACTTTATAACTAGACATCGTATGACGAATCTAAAGATAGGTAGCATATTCTACATCTTCTTGCGATGTCAGATATATAGCGTCGTCCAACTTTAGAGCTCAACTTTTTGACCTACGCTTGTTTTAAGACCTAAAATAACATCATTGAGATATATCAGGCCTTATATGTTGTTTAATCATATAAACAATGACACTATTGTATTCATCTTGCCTTGTAGTTGCCGTTACATATCTTGTATTCCTTCGTTGGTCATTTCTATGCAAATATATTCAAGTTTAAATTTTCCAATTTACTTGTCATTGGCCTTGAATGATGGATTGTTATTAGTCTCCCAAACCTCTGAATGTTCGCCCACGCACTAGATCCCTTTCCTACTACCATGATACGACCCCAGAGATGCTTCAGCCGTCTGATAAGTCACTCTGATTCCAAAGTAATAGCCCATCAAATTTGTTCATTTTACCAATATTACCAATATTGGAGACCAATGACTAACATGATACAACGTTTAGTTTGAGATACTGAGCCCCAAAACTTCTTCTCATACTACCAAATGAGCCGAGGAAAGAGTGTGTTCACTCTAGTGCCTTGCGTTGCACTTGATTCAGACTACTATTTATCTACACTTACACTTTACCGCATCTCCAAAAACACTATTCTCAATGTGGTGAGGTTAGATTGTACTCTAATCGTCCCAAACTACAGTATGTTGTTCCTTCTATCCAATACAACAAATGACTACCATTTTGCAATGTAAACCCAATGTTAACGCCTCCATTTGTACAATACCGTATTTTGTGGAGTATACCCCGACCTCTAACATAATTATACTCGTTTCAATAGTTATACATTGCCAATTTACTCCGCAATTGTTGTGGATCATCATTCCAATACTACTGAATCAATATCTCAGGCGGTATCATTCTAACCCCTCTCCAAAGTGATCGGAATGACATAATATTTGATGGTTGATGAAAATTGCAATATATCACAACTCAAAAATTGAAACGCTGATAACTTACAAACTAGAGCTCCGAAGTTTGCCGACGTTGCAGATCTGAGACCGCACGAAGATGTAGATATTGATACGTGTATTGGAAGGTTGATAATATGCCGGCAAATTTTTTTTTTTACTTAGTGATTGATTTGATTTTTTGTTAGTAGCATTATAGTGTAGAAACAGTTTATGCTAAATAACTTTTTACCTAGTAACAATCACAACAAGATAGTACCATATTCGGAATCAGCGTGCAAAACTGCATCGGATAAGATGTCTCCACATCTATAATTCGAAGATTATAAGACCTTCATATTTCAGATTTGTTAGTGATTTTGCCTCATTTTTTCTTCGAGCAAAAGGAAAAAAGTCCACATGGCCGGTATCCTAGGTGAAACGAGGTCGCTTAATATTGACGCCGAAAAAAAATGCATATGATGGCCATTTTTGATTCTGAGGATACCGGAAATGGGTACTGAGCCTTCCGACCGTCTCAGTAGTAATTTGAGTAAGGATACCGCAATCAAGATCTTTATCAGTGAAGTGCGAGTTGATGTTGATGCTCTACCGTGCAATATAAGGAAAAGATTTGATATATGTCTCTCTACATATCTCACCATTCATCATGGCTTCAAAGAAAGATACAACATCTGCATCATGGCCAACTACAATCCTAACATCCTCGATAATGGTAAGCTATCTCAATCTCATACTCTCATATAAATATCTTTTGCAATGTTTCTCCCTATTATATGGTAGATGCTCACCGAACGAGTCATTTGTTTGTATCCATTTCTTTCTCTTGTACGATATCCATTTGAAACGTCACATACTTTATATAGGGCTTACTATTCGGAGTTGCATTCTATAAATCACATGTATATGAACCAAATATTATCCGTGGACAATTTCTCTTTCAAAGATTTGTAATGCTAAAAGTTTTCTTTGGTGCCATGGGTATTGGTTCTTTGATATTTTCAATAATGAGTATGATGGGAATACAAAAGTTAAATAATGTTCGACAATTATGGAAACCTACTAGTTTAACTCGGGGATGGGTAACTGGTCCTGGTCTTGGAGGCGTCTTGTTAGGTGTTGGTATGGCTTTGAGTGGAGCATGCCCTGGTATGGTTTGGGCGGCTTATGGTGCTAAAACAGAGTTATCATACTTGACAATTGCTGGAGGAGTGCTCGGAGCATTTATATATGCATCATTTGCAGAGAAGATACAACATAACATACTCAATAAAGGACCTCTCGGGCCGTGTTCACAAGTTTATGTGGATGAAGCTATTGGCCAATCTCCAGCACTTTTAATGATGATATTGGGTATTGTATGTCTTTGTGGATGCACAGTATTGGAGAGTCTCATGCCTTGGAAGTCAGAGTTACCTTCACGATTATCAGAGGCTATGAATGCTCCTGCTTGTGATTTCAGTAGTTCAACATTTAGCTTCGTTGAATGTCCAGCATGGCCACCGTCTATTGCTGGTATGCTGCTTGGTTCGTTACAGTTTATTGGTGTGATGTTTATTGGCAACGTGCTTGGGTCAGCAACCTCATTTCAAATCATTTCTAGTTTATGCACACCATCAAAGTTATCGACCGGATACAGCAAAGTGTTTGCAACTCCAAATGTATTAAGTTGGTTCCAATTACCATATGTTGCTGTAGCTACACTGGCTGCATTTGTTTGTGCAAAGAATGCCAATGATGTCGGCGGATCAGAGGGAGTGAATAGTCCAGTATTAGCATTCATTGGTGGGTTTATATTAATTTTTGGTTCTCGATTGGGTGGCGGTTGTACATCAGGACATGGCCTCTCTGGCTGTGCAATGCTAATGGTTCAAAGCTGGATCGCCGTGCCAGCAATGTTTATGGGAGGAATTATAACAGCAGTGGTATTGCAAACGAGTAGCAATGGGGCATTCTTTCATTCAAATTAGCTATTAAGTTAATGAAAAGCTAACAACATGAGTATGTACATATCAAGGTATACTAACAATTACTTAGCTGTGCTACCCCCAAACTCGTATCCTCCCAGCATGAAACTCGGTTGTATCTTTGCAATAGATTTTCTAATAGAATCAAACACCCCTTCATCCGATGGACAATGCTCATCTAAAAAGTCATTCAACTTATCTATCATCTCTTTTTCTCGGGTGTGCATTTGCATATCAATCTCATGACCTCTGTCATGAGTGTATGTTATCATTTGAGACGGATTCCAATACTGTGATATCATTTTACTATTGACCAAATGTCTGTCTTTCTTTCCAAATATATGAAATGACGGCATACTAATTGGCTCATCATTCTTTGATATTGTAATGTGGTGTGGTGCTCCAGCACATGCCAAGATTGCAAATTTCCATGGATATTCCTTCATATTAAATTGATCTTTCCAAATCTTTGGATGTGAAAAGTTAGTGATTATTGCTGCTCCTTGAGAGAAACCATATACTCCATCAAAAGGTCCATTCTCCCTGCAATACTTTGCTATATACTCTAATGATTCTTGCCATTGATCTGCTTGTGTTTCTAAAGATTTTGATGAATCTGCCCAAGTATAAAAAGGTCCGTCACTAAAGACTTGCAATCCTGGATATACATTATTATTACTACAAACATGTGGTGCATGGAGAAATATACATTCCATGTATTTATTCAATTGCAAACCACTAATTTGATATGGTCTGTCAATTATCATAGATATGATGAGATATGTATGAAGAGTAACACAACACATAAGAAAATATCTAATGCATACGAGAACTTACGTTATATCATTATTGCTCCCTGCTCCATGTAAACAGAGAAGTCTGGGTTTCTTAGATGTCATAACAATATTGTTACATAGCAGTTTATATCTCGAATGGTTATGATGTTCAAATTGTGATGAAGCTGCTGAAAGCTTACTGTCTCTGATAAATATCCTCTCTATGAGTTAGAACACCGCCTATTCAAACCACAATCCTCCAATAATTGTACCTTACCTGATATGGTTGTTCTGAACTATTATTATTACGACATAGTAAATGCAGTAAGCAGTAAGATTCCCATTTATTTTAAAGACTCCCAATTAATTGGAAGTGTGCGTCTTTTTCCTTTCCCTACTTATAAAGACTCCCAATTATGGAAAAAAGATTTAAGAGTTTAAATTGTGGTAATTCCTATTCCTATATCCTATTGATTCTATCAATTGTACTCCTCGCTTGCAGTATCACTTTTATCGTATACTGATAGTGTTAGTTTGGCGTTGCCGATTGGTTTTTGTTTTGCACGAGATGAGATAGAAGAAGTAGATAGTTGTGGATATAAAATTAATCGGTACCCTATCTTGTGAATCTTTATTGGATATCTTCTTAAATCAGTATTAACTCTACAACATTAACATGGATGAACCACCACAGGAGGGATTAGATCCTAAATTGGCAGCACTAACTGATCTGGCAGCTGCAGGGGACGACAATATATTACCTCTAAATGACGATGATGATGATTATATTGCAGAAGAAAGTTCAAAGTGGCTACCTATTACAACTCATGGAGATAATCAGCCACCACAAGTTGGACAAGATCCCAAGCTAATGGAGTGTGTTAATGTTGGTATTGATGTAACGACTGATCATACTGCTGCTGCTGCTGCTGCTGCTGCTGCTGCTGCTGCTGTTTATCAAGAAATGGATAGTTTTATACCGCAACATATAACACAACATGCAGATACTGCACACGACTTTGTGCAACAATCCATTGAACCAAATTACAATACAACCAATTACTTGCCAGAGGAGTTTGTAACAACTCAAGCATCAGTTAAAGAAGAAGACGAAGTTCATATCAACACTTCAGCTACCTCATCAAGTAATTGCAACAGCAAGACAACAGCTAAAATGAACATGAATATCAATCCCAAACTCACAAATAAAGAATCATTAGCAGAATGGAACCGTATACATGATCCTGCATTCGCCAAAGATACTACATGTCGACAGTATAACTTTCATGAGAAACAACAGGATAAGAAACTCTATACTCCACCAGATACTGGTGATGATGATGATGATTTCCCCATTGATGAATTGATGAAATCATCTTGTAATGAAACAAATAGTGAATTAGCAAATGCAATTGATAGTGTATCAGAATCTAAGATTCCCAAAACGAGATCAAACTTTTGGAAACGTGATGAGGAAGAACGCTTCCTAAAAGGATTAGAAATGTACGGATGGGGGCAATGGAAACGTATACAAACGATTGTCGAAACTCGAACCAACAAACAGATAAAATCACATGCACAAAAACGCGCCAAGGTTTATCCTGGTCTCAAATTGAAGTATAGTAAAGGCAGACCGCCGTCTACGAAGGGACGAATATCATCTAAAGTATTGGCAGAAGATGCTCGGATTAGAGCAGAAGCTAGGATGCCTCCAGTATTACCATCGACCACTGCTAATCAGTATTTGCAGCCAGATCCTAGGCGGATGCCTCCGCCAGACAACGACATTCCTCCATACTCTTCTTCTGCAATCCCTCTTAGTACTGAAAACACCCTACCAAGGAGAGTGTATGCTTGTTCAGCTTCTGACAATTCAGAAATGTGTACTTGGTCACTTGCAGGTATTTGTTCAAAAGAAGGCGATGTTACTAATCCATCAGTTACTACAATTTGTGTCAAATATGATAATGGCTTAGAAGACAACGTTCCATTGGAATGCATAATGAATCAGGACTTTTACGAGCAACTTATAAGGGAGTTGGAGAATGCATATGCCTTGCCACAATCTTCAACAATACCGCCTCCTCTATTGGATGCTGGCACTCCAGTCTATTGTCAATGGATGGATCCACACATGCCAAATATACATGCGAGATGGTTTGCAGGCACTGCAATGAGTCAAGGAGAGATAACATATGAGATTCTACTTGACAATGGGCAAAAGCGTGAAGATGTACCGCATCAGTATGTGCTTTCTCGTCTCGATTATGAAGAAAGGCTTGAACGCAAGCAAAATGAACAGCACCTTGGCAATAGTAGATCTAACGAGGAGATATATAGTTTCTTTAATGGCAGTGCAGTTCGAGCAAAATGTGGTCAGCTATCTGGAGAGAAGAGAGCCGCAGATATAGACATTCATGACATAGAACCACAGAAAAGGCAAGCAGCGGCGGCAATGTAAAGCTAAATATCTAGCTCTATCATACCAATCTAGCAGTATTAGCTCTATGTGATACCCCGTTTTTAAGCATGATACGGCATCGATTCCACATACTCTAATATCCCTTCTTCTGGTAAGATACACTTTCCTTCATAGTAGTCATTAGCATCAAACATATATCCATCGATACCTCCTAAAGCATGCGGTATCTCACTTTCATCCATAAACTGTGTCAGCATCTCTCGTCTGCCTTCCTCATCATTTGGTATGATATGAATCTTCGCCCGAACATCCTCAGTAACGAAGGGCAATACCATCTTCATTAACATTTGCGTCATCCCCGACAAGTTGGCTGCTAGTAATACACCTAGCCTATCTGGGAAATGATCTTGTAAGACCCCGAAGAGTTTCTTTACATTGGCAATACTTGGTGAGTTCTTGCTTCCCATGCCCGAGCAATCCATTATCACATTAAACCGACCTATGGTGCCCTTGTTTCTAGCAAGTGAATCCGAGACTGCCATTTCAAGTGTATTGACCATTGTTCGTCCATATAACTCAGGATCTTCACTTGGTGAGGCTAGACCAGGACGATACCACACCATTGAGTGTCCACCGTTGGCTAGTGTATTCACATCGTTAGACTTTTCGGCCTCTAGCCGTTGCTTAGGGCCGACTTTGGAGTGTCCTCTTGTATAAACAAACCCAGCATTATTAAACTGTACTGCTTTGGGTGACATACACCACGGTTTATACTTCTCACGCCACTCTAATGTATGAAGCAGTGATACTTCCGAGTCACAGCCGTCTTTACATAATTTGAAAGGGTATTTGACTTTCAAATCAGCTGGCCATTTCATAATCTTTAGATAGGATGCCAATACTCTTCCTCCTTCACTTTGGGATGATATCTTATCCTTATTATTATCCTTCCTTGGCCACCAACGATTGGCATCTGTCTCTAAGCCACCCCAAGGCACACTATTTAAACGGTCTTGAAAAGCTCTATTTGGTAAATTTCTACCCCCACTAAGACTAGCAACCTCCTTCTCACTATCACTACAGTTAGTAATAGTTGAATCTTTGCAAACCGTATTCTTCCTTGCTCTGTTGATAACACGAACTGCCAACTCCTTGACGAGGCTAACTTCACTAGTTTTTAAGTCATAATCATCAGACATGGCATACTTCCATTTCTTCCAATCTATTTCAACAACCTCTTTATCTGCCGAGGCTTGCTTTCCCTCCTTCTTCTTTAGCTCCTTCTTCTTTCTCTTCTTTTCTTTTCGTTCTAGCTTCTTTTGTTTTCTATGTTGAGAGAAGATTGATGCCCCCTCGAGGATGTGTCGAATCGGATGTTTCCTATCAATTTCTTCAGATGCAGCCGATTCTTGATGATTGTGCTGCTCTTCACTTTCGATATGCCTCTTTTTATGTCTTGACACTATACGCCTGAATATACCTTTCTTTACTTCTTGTTTCTCTTCCTGTGTGGTAGCAATCTCTATTAAATCAACTCTTGCTTTAAATGGATTGGAGTATGCTAAAAATTGAGCATATGGTAGATAGTGGATGAAGTTACCAATTGCAATAAAGGATACATGGCACATGCTCTCGTGAATATCGATTGTAATTGGTTCCTCTTCTTGTATATCGTTTCCCTTTTGTTGGACTTTATCATCAGTTTTGCTCTTTAAAATTTTCATCATCTCCACAATTGTTGAATCATCTCCTTCCCTAACTTTCTCTATGAGTACTAAATCCACCATACTATCAACCTCACTCCTACCACCACAACTAATATATGAAAAGGTAGTAAATAGTAAAGGTAATGTAACACACATACCGAGTGCAAAAAAGATTATGTATAGTAGTTCATAATGTGTCCATGATCTTTTGTATGTGCATTGTGTATCTGTTGATTTACGACGTTGTTTCTTATGCGGTGATACATCATTATCATCATCATTGTCATGTATACGTTTATGACCATTGATACTATTAGAACGTGGTCTGCTGTTATCATCTAGCTGATTGTCTGAAGACTTACTACCGCCATTCTTTTTGTTATTATTTTTGTTTCGTCTTCGGTTCTTATTCTTCTTTGCCCACTTTCCTGGAGCACCATTACTTGTAACATTTCCATTATTTGATGATGTTAACATACTATCAGCACTATTATTGGAAGTGTTTGTATTTTCTATCGGTTTGTCTTGTAGATTCATGGGTCATTGGTATTGTAAATTTTGTGAAATTGATGTTGGTATCTTTGCTCGATTTGACAAAGATAAAGACCGTCCCGTTATCAGCCGTCAGCAGAAAACGAATGAGCACTAAAACTTAGTCTTTTGACTATATTATTATATGTATACGACGCTTATTTAATAACCAATCAACCGACGACAACTACAACAACGACAAAGACAACTTTAGAGTAGAAGAAAAATGAAAAATGAAGATTCCACGTAGTTAAATCTGAAATAGAATATGAACTAAACCCTAAACCTAGCTAGTCTTGAACGGTATACCTAAAGTGTTAGTCACCTATGAAAGCGGAGATAGACCTATACCTAACGTTTTTCAAAAGGTATACCCCTAAGATGTTGGTCAAATTATTTGCAAATACCGAAGAGGTAGCATCTGTACAAAGCGGCGGCACGGCTGCATTCTGAGACATCTTGAGATAACATATATATTGTGAGGAGCAGGAGCAGAAGTATCCGACCATAGTCAGTATAAAGAAGCTGCATCTAATCAGTAGTAAAATTAAGTCAACACCGACACAAAAAATAACAACACTTGTAAATTTACCACCAAGAAGAAAGAAAGAAGTCCATACAATATATTATCATGAACCAGCCTCGGTACAGTGATCACAATCCTAGTAATAGTAATAATGGCTCTCGTAGAAGAGATGTTTCTCATAGTACGGGGCGATCTAACTATGGTGGTGGTGGTGGTAGAAGATCTAATAGAGGAAACAACAACAACAACAAACAAGGAAATGCAATAGGTAACTGGATAAAGAATAGAAGGCAACGGCGTCAACAACAAAATAACCAACAATCCTCAGCTGTCGGTACTGAAGCGAATGCAATACAAAACATGAAAGATAATGCAAAGTTCTTTTCTTATCCACCAGAAGGGTTTATAACGCCAATAGAACATTCATTACTTTATGCCATGATTAATTATCCCGATCACTATCCCGAAGCAGTAGTTAAAGCTGAGATTGATGAGGAAGATTTTGATGTCTATTTGTATGTCAATGATACAAAGAGAAAAGGAACTAGTAGTAGTAATAATAGTGAGGTAGGTGAAGGAGACGATCAACAGCAATCATCAAACAACAAAGAAGAGGAGCGTGTATCATATGCTCAATTGAGTGCAATTCTTTCATTGTCTTCAGAAAAGAATCCATCTAGAGCTGATCCCAATCAAAATAGTAATACGTCAGATACTAGGGGAAACTCCGAGAGTTACAACAGTAGAACTGCCAACATTTCAACCTCTACAAGTAGTAGTGTTGATACTTCGAAGCTATCAATAGGGCAGACATTGTGTCGCAAGCTACTCAAAGTTATAACAAGATATTGTGATGCAAACAACCTAGATCGAGAAGCAGAAGTTGCAGAGTTCTTAAATCCAATCGAAAAACGATGTAGAATGCGTAATGAGAAGGCAGCCTTACAACAACTACTCCCAGCGTATGCAGGATATGCACTAAGTCTCGCGACGGGAAATCCTTTACCACTTTTAATTGGAGCGGCGGCTCTGACCGGACCTGATAAAATGCATGAAGAAAATAGCAATGTTGTTGAGTTTAGATCAAATGCTGGTCGAGTTGGAAATTTGGAAACAGCTGGCTTATTAGATGAGTGTGATTCGGATTAGTAATTAAATTTGCAATACAGATAGTATCCTTGTACAAAGTGTGTAATGCAGAGCTCAGATAGCACCCATATAAAGTTCCTTATACTCTCGTGTATACCCTGTTTTGCCCAACTTATCAATTGCGTACTTTAGATTTGAGACTGTCACCTTACCAGAAAACGAGATCATAGGGAAAACACACAATGATGTCGAATAGTCTCTAGAACTAGTATCTTCCTCGATTGTAGCTGTTACAGCACCGTCATTAGAAGGGCTAGCATTGACCAACTCGACTGAATACTCTTTCTGTTCCCTACGCCTGCAGACTATTGTGGTTGCAGATACATTCTCTTGTAGAATATTATCAGGCCCGTATAATTTCCTTTCTGCAAGATTATATAAGATACTATTCGGTACAGCTTCATTCAACGGGTGTGAATGTGCACTATCTTCTGTATGAATCCAACCTACAGCACCCTGAATTGTCCCGGTTTCAAACTCTACTGTGAATTCTGATACACCCTCACTAGAAAACTTACCAAAGTCATAAAGAACAGATGCATTAGTATCTGTTGAGAGTTCATAAGTACCATACTTCACTTCTTCACAGCTAAAATCATTATCGTTGTTGCCAATCCATTTTTGTGGGTATAAAGCAGGCATAAGACCATAATAATCAAGCATAGAACAAAAGGAGTAAGAAACTTCAGGAACATGTCGAAATGGAACATGTTTGTTTTGAGAGTTCATCCTCATCCGAAGGTAGTTGATAAGTATACAAAAGTTGTCGGGATTCTGATCAATAAATATATTTCCGTCTCTATCTTTTTCCATTGTGTCATCCCATCTTCCACTGAACTTGGCAGCAAGCATTGAATCTGGAAACTGAGTAAGAGTTCTGCGTAGTACTGAAATATTGATACGTCCACCCACATTCAGCTGAATGACATCATTATCATTTCCAGTATTGGGGTTTTCGGACTCAAAGAGCTTAACCCGTCGAGCAAAATCAGCCTCCTATGCCTTCTCCTTTGTTTGGAGTAAGGTATTGAGGTGAGAGGCGAGATCAGTAATTGATTCGTCGGACATCTCAGCAACTAAGCATCACTTCTCTCCAATCTCATCTTTTGTTTGTGATTTGTGGTCGGTGGGCAGAAAAAGATATAAAGGATACCGTATCTTTGTCATTTTATATTTTATTTTACTCCGCTGAGTAGTCTAACTTTTGGCTTTTGCTATTCATAGCCCTCGTATGCATGATATATCACAAGTCTTTATCTCTGTGTTCATAGTCTTGATAAATATATTAACTGTTATATCATCGTTTGATAGTAGTAGCAAGGCTGTCAATCAAAAAATGACTGCAAAAGAAACAACCAGTTCCACCTCTTGGCCATCAATGATCATTCCCCCGTCATCTGCATCATTAGAAAATAGTGTGCCTGCAATTATGAACTACGTCTCTGAAAAATGTAAAGATATATCTACGCGACGTGATTTAGGTGGTGGAGATAGTGCACTTATAGGAGCGATATGGAAGCCTACACAAGTCAATGTTAACAATGCTAGAATATTAGATGGCGATGATAGAATGACCTTAGACAAAAATGGTTTCCAACTATGGTCTGAGAGTAATGGAAAAGAGAAAGATATACAACAACTTGACTTTTGCAACCAGGATGAGGTAGTAGACAGTTATTATCCAATATGTGAAGATCTCGTCCGTGATGCACTCAAATCTCAGCGGTTATCTTCAACTCCTCTTATTATACAAGCATTCGATCATAATATTCGAAGTAATGACAAAGCATCAGTCGGGGAGATAAAACGAGCATCAACTGCAAATGAAGAGGATGATAGTGCTAATCCTCAGGTACAGAATCCAGCTGGGATTGGTAAGATCCCGTGTAAATATTGTGAAATATATGCACTTTTACAACTTTACTTTCTCAAACTAATCTCCTCTTCTCTCTTGAATACACTGGTAATTCACTTATAGTACATGCCGACTACACAAAAACTTCTGCACCTCGACGATTAAATGATTTATCAAATCCACCCAAAGCAAATGATGTATTGCGACCAAAACTTATTGCTCAAAATAAGAAATCATTACTTGATTCTAATATTGTAAAAGAAGCACTAGAAGGGAAACGCCGATATGCCTTCATCAATGTCTGGAGGAGTATAGATAATGAGAATACAGTAAAGAATCCACCGTTGGCTTGTGTAGATGCTACTACAACTACCATTGATGAACTACGTATGTTCAAGATACACTATATTGATAGAGTGGGGGAGAATTACTTCATCTCTCCACCAGCAGCATCAGGAAGAAGAGAGCATGGATGGTACTATTACCCAGAAATGACAATGGATGAGGTAATTCTTTTAAAACAATGGGATAGCAGGGGAGCGGTTGCATGTGGTGCTCATAGTGATGGTGAAGAAGAAAAGAATGGAGAAAAGGATAAGACTTCTACTTTTGCTATTCATTCTGCATTTATTGATCCAACTTATGGAGAAGACGCACCCCCAAGGAAGAGTATCGAGGTTAGATGTGTTGCCATATGGGACGAGCCTTGATAGGAGTATAAGATGAAAGATCCAAGCATATTGTACATATTATTGCACATAAATAAATGAAGACGCTCACTACTTGAATTACATGTACATACATAACATAACAGGATCCGTTACAAGCTAGCCTATTTAACTATTGTATATATGTGCTTATATGAAAGACAGTAACTCCGCCTCCCTTCACAACAAAGTGGTCAAGAATCAAGTACCTACTGTTTGTATTTTATTCACACCTTTCGTACTAATTCCTATGTAGGATATCATTTTCCCGTTTATTTTCGATTTAGAAGAGCCTCACTCCAATACTATGTATCTAACATCGAAATAGTCAAACTCTTTATGGCTTACATCGCTTTGCAAGAAGGCCTATCAATTAATTACCCTTTCTAAAAGCTCGTAGACGTAAGTTGTCACGATCAATAAGCAGTGGTAAATAGAGAAATAGAGAGTATAGTGTTGTGAGTGTAAGTTGTTTCATGATGTTTGTTTGTGGACTTGTGAAGATAGTATATTGCAATAGGAGAGACGACGTGTAAACGATTGGTAAAAGGCTGAAAGATATTATACCTCGAGGTTAGACATAATAATTGCAACTTGTTTATATTTTATTGTTGTGGTATGGGGGATGTGCACATCTTATGCACAAAAGTCGATGGAGGGTTATTCTCTTTCTTCTTTGATACTTTTTTGCAACTCATCGTTGCTCACATACTTATATCTGCAAATCTCTTACTGTGTCACTTTTATATTCACAGTCGACATTATAATAACACAATAGATCCCATCAACTATATCTTACTGCAGAGAGAGGTAGGCCATCGAGAGTATATGGCAAAGGCAAGCAAAGATACTTATCAGTGAACACAAAGCATGGGAGATTTCCTTCCCTTGCCCGACATTGGCGCAGATTTAGATCGAGTACCTGTAGGATCAACAACTGAGTCTCCTACATCGTCACCATCATCAAATGAACCTACTTTATTGCCTTCACCTCTCCCGACAACGCTTGCTCCTGTAACACAAGCACCGTCATCATTGGCTCCGACGAGCTCGTCACCTATAACTCCTTCACCAACGACTCTCTCCCCAATAACTCCATCTCCTACTACAACTGAGCCATCAATATCTGTTATTAGTTCATCACCAACAACGGCCTCTCCTACAACTTCATCTCCCACAACTTCCTCGCCAACATCTTCATCGCCAACCTTAATAATAGGTTGCCCAAAAGATGCAAAGATATGTCCAGATGGAACAGCAATAAGCCGTGAAGGATCAGATTGTACCTTCCCTGAATGTCCACCAACAGAAACAAGAACAGTGTATTCATGTCCACCACCTAAACCACAAACAATAACAACACAGAATGAAAATGGTACAGATGTTACACTAATAATTGAACCATCAATTTCTACGGTACGGATAACATATGGATTTCAAATGATCATATCAGATGAAGAAGAGTTGGAAGATTTACTTCCTGAATTTGAAAATCAATTGGAATCTTCATTGGGAGAATATTATACTGCCAATACCGAGGTAGATGAAGGTAAGGATGGTTGTGGTGGATATATAATTGAAGATTTTCGAAGACAACAACGAAGGTTAGTAGGGATGAAGAGGCAACGACGACGAGCTCGAGCAGAAGATGTAGTAGAGCAAGAGACGACAAAGATTATAGGTATTTCGACTGCTCAAGATTTGGCAATAGCCGAGGATCAAGATTGTGTACCACAAAACACCGAGAATTGTCATGTCATTATTGGTAGTGTAGATGCTACCTATGTGGGTACTAATGAGGCAGGAGTTACGTCATCTATATCTCGAGCTGTCAAACAAGAAGTTGATGACAACAATAGCAATCCAGAAAGTTCTGAGATAGTTGTACAATATCTAGGAACACAAGATGATACTTCAGAAGGAGGTGGCTTTACACTTGCCGATACTGTGGCCATGGCGAAGAATGTAGCTTCGAATTGGCAAGAGGCAATGCCAGAAAGAACGGGTAATGAACAATTGACACCACTTGGAATGGGGATAATGATTGCATTGGGTTCCGCTTTTGCAATGGTAGTACTTGTGCTATTCTTTAAGAGTGATGACAAGTCTAGTAGTGGAAAGAAGAAGTCCAAGAAGGAAGCATTAGTAGAATATGATGATGAACGTCAGACTGATGAGGGTCAGAGTTATTGTTATGATTTAGAAAGTGTTGCCATTAGTACTGGAACAAACAATAGTGGTGACGATGGCATCGAGATACGAAGTACAGTATACTCCGGCAGTGATTGTGATAAGACAAAGCGTATAAGCAACAGAGCTGATGATATGGATATGAGGTATAATGATATACAAAAAATGGAATCTCTAATCGAAGAAGAGCAGCTGTCTTCACAGTTTGGCAGCGAAGATGATACTGAAATGGTGGCACAACCTTCTTCCGGCGGTATGTTTTCTAGGAAATCAAGTAACAAAGGAGGGAGGTCGCAGACCCCCTTGGTGGATATGGTACCGAGCTTAATGGAATCACCGTCATCCCCAAATAGTCCAGTTCATAAGCTACCATCGATCTCAGAGGCGGAGCTGCCGCCTCCCATGAATGACACGCCTCATATTTTGCCTAGACCTAGGTCAAAGAAAGAAAAGTCAAAAGAAGAGGAACTTAAAGAGAGTGAAGAAGAAGAATGGGAAGTTTAACAAGAGTGTAGAGTTTTGAATATGTGTTTTTGTACTGTGTCAATATATTGTGAATGCATAAGTTCAATTAGTAATCGTAAAGCTAGTAGTGTAATAGGCTATGTATCTTTACTTTACTCTGCACACTTGCACATCATGTTGTCATCAGTTGCTCTAGCTAGGTTTTGCATCGATGTTAAGAAACCGTTGTTGGCTGTGCTAGTTCCACCATAAACTAGTGTCTGCATCATTGCAAGAGAGACCGCTGGTTGATCCATTGGAACCATGTGGCCACTCTCGATCACTTTCAGGTATGACAAATTTTCAAACTGTTTGATATATCCGTCGGGTCTGCCTGGTGTATAGTTAACTTTCAATGTTGAGTCGACACCAGATTCCCAGGCATGTCGAGGTTGCTGTATGTATTGACTAGTCTTACTCCAAGGCAATGCATCAAGTAGCTCTTCGTTGCCTACATGGTTACATATCAAGTCATTCATCCCGTTGAAGAAGAGCATGTGAGGTTTAGATGGATGATCTAATATTCTCACCAATTCGTCAACGACTCCTAGTCCATCTTGGTTCATCAAAGCCAAATATGGGGGGTCTGTGCATTCGAGATACTTCTGACCAGCATCAATGGATTCGGTAGCATGAATAGCTTGTAGAACTTCAACACAATCAACTCCGAGAGGAGGTTGTTGTCCATGATCCTTGCATCCTAGATAAGTCTCAACATCTTTGTGGCCAAAAGGAAACTGTCTATTGGCCCCTTTCACTTCCCATAATCTCGTATCATACTGGCTAACTTTTGTATTTCCACTAGTGCCTGCAGATTGGTCGATTATATCATCAAGTAAATTAAAACATGTACTAGATCTGTAGTTTCCCGACTTTAATTGTGCTTGACACTGTCGTTCTTTTTCTTCAAAGGCCGTCCTCTGAGCACTACCGATAAGACCAGCTCCATATGCGGCATCAGCAGCTGAATATTGATGGTATGGCGATATCCAGCCATTTCCTATTGCCGCACCACTTATAGGTATGTTAACTCGTAAAGGTTGCAATCCATTCGACTCTGTTGGAAGTAAATTTCCATCATTACGCTGCAAAATAAAGTCAATCATACTAGGAATGTAGTGCCCCGCATGTGATTCACCGGAGAAGTAGAATGGTCGATTCAACACTGCAGGCAGACCATCACCATTGGAATTAAGAAATTTATCTGCGTGATATGTGAAGAACTCCTCCAGGAAATAGTGAAAGTCTCTGTTTACCTAATACAAAAGTGAGTATGAGATGTGAGCATATAAACATAGAGTTCAATTAATCAACATATGCAAGACTAACCTCGAAATCATTCTTGCAGTAATTACCCTTCTTTGAATAACTTAACCCAGTACCCACTGGCTGATCAACATACAGGGTGTAAGCCGGGGCATTATGCCAACTATGTTCATTGATACCAATCGTCCATTTATTATTTCCATCTAATTGCAATCTCAATGGTCCGTTCTCAAGCCATAAACCATCCATCGAGCTACATCCAGGGCCACCATTAAGCCATAGAATTAAAGGTATATCATTGTCTGGTATATTAGCTGCGCCCTCTCCTGGTTCAAATAACCAATAGAATATCCCTTTATCCCCATCGATGGAAGCAGGTAGATGACCAGCCCAATGTTTGGTTTTTAATAATCCGTCTGGCAATAGTGGCATGGAAGTTACAAGATGTGAATCAGGTCCATCGTTATTAATATTGGAGTTAATACTCTCAGTTCTTCTGCGGAATGATTGTTTAATAGTATTCAATCTATTACGATGTTTCTCTTGTCGTTGTTGAGGTGTATATTGTAATCTTCGATTGTATTGTTCATTAGTTGTATCTTCTTCATAATTAACATAATCATTGGGCAATCTTCGTACACCATGTACTACAGAGAGTATAGCACAGCATATGAATAGTATAGACCGCATTTAGGGTATAAGATAGTCCTACCTAATTACTGATTGCAACAAATGAGAGAAAATGACCCGCGAAGTAAGTCGCGAAGCTTTTCATTCTTTGTCACATGATACCACCAATTGAAAGAGCTCCAGACTATCATCTTGTTGAATCACATACATCTCTGTATGATATGAATAGTATTGCACCATTGTCGTAAATACAGTGATATAGCAAAGCTTATAGATAACATTCTGATCTTTAAGTTTTGACTCAAAACAAAGCAAAACACTTGATAGACGGTATCTAAATGTACGTAGACTAACAGGTTCTCCTTCTCCTACACACACACACCTCATTTCATATTCATGCCGTATCTATGCTCCTATCGTACTACTAGACACTTCCCGTTCATATTAATACCGTGTCTATGCTCCCTCTGGACTACTAATGACAAGAGCACCTTCATAGTACACTGGAACAGGAGGCTTTGACCACAAAGGTTTTGGCTTCTCCTTAGGCTTCTCCTCACCATTTGCATCTGTTTGACCATGTGCCTGTTTGAAGGCGTTACCATTCTTCCATGAATTGAAACTTGCTCTATCCTTCCAGATTGTACAACTCATGTAATTTGGCTCCTCTTCTCCCATAGGAGAAATGCCATGTCCCTTGGCTTTAACATCACGTCTCAACATACTAAAACTAACAAATCCCTCACACTCCTTTAACTGGGAAGTACGTCCAGCCCATCGTTGTTCAAATGCAATTGCATTATCGGATGGTACGAAGAATTGATTACATGCAACAAAACATTCTGCTGGTAGAATATTCACTCCGTCACTCTCTACCTTCCTCCATCCGTCTACAGTCTCGGGTATAGAATCCGGAGTTACACTTTGCTGTAATAAACCATCATAGAATGCAGGCTTTGGTGCTCCCTTAAGTACTACTGCCGATTTCACCATGGTTGTAACAAAGGCAAAGAGGCTGGTTCCACCATGTGCTTCTTTAAATGCCTCTCCACCTCGCCATGCATTAAAGTGTTTCTTTTCATCCCAAATTGTAAAGGAGACGTAGTTTCCAAAGGGATCAGTTGATGCTAGTGGATCTTTGCCTTGATATATTATTATTATCAATATTGGTACATATGTTTTGTCGGGTTATATATAAACGGAGATCATATCATACACAAACTTATAATAACTTACCAGAGTTTACCTCATCTTCTACATCTACTCTTCTCATTAAATGAAAGTATTTGAACCCATCAAGAGATGCAAGACGAGAGCTACGATCACACCAACGCTTCTCAAACTTGGCTTCTTTACCTGGTCGGACAGTGAACCCTAATTTGCAATGGTGGTGCATAGATATAAGATATTAATACACAACATATAATATACGATAAACAGATACAATAAATAATGTACGATCGCATAATATGAAACATAATATTAACTTACGATTAGTTGCAATGTATCGATCTCTCTTGAGTAAAGCTGCATTATTCGTCTCAGTTGTTACTGTATCTTTTTCGATGGTAGAAAAGAGTTGTATCGACTTAGTACCACCGCCGATGGACATAGGCGGTGCAAATGCTGCACAACTGCAAAATAATAGCAGTAGTAGTGCTAGGGATGGGATATCAGATAGCTTCATGGTAGTTCAATAAGCTATTACTAATTACTGCAAGTCTATTTTGCCAACACAAATCTGTTTTGCCAATGCCAACTCATTTCATTTCATTGCAAGAACTCCAGCGATCAAACGTACGAATGGCATGCAAAATGGCAAAACCAATCATCTCATAATTTAGCGTCAACTACTTTGCAACTCATCTCAGAGGCAAACCATATCAAGCCATGGGGGAGAATAAGAGAAAGAAGTTCCATGATAAAGATAAATATTATCGATGTAAGTTATTATATGTATCCCGATATCTTATGAGTGTTCACATCATATGCTCATTTTTTTTGTTCTTTGCAAACCCATTGCAATATATTATATGCTTTGAAAAATGCATTTGTATTTATCTAATATTCCATGTTTCTCTCTAATATATCTTTATACGTTATATGATGATACCGCGTACTCATGTCACATTGATCTCTCGCGCTACACTACCAAAATCGATATCTCTGCAACCAAAATCAATTTACCAACACCATCAACTCTACTAATGATATAATACAGTGGCAAAAGAACAAGGCTTCAGATCACGAGCAGCCTTCAAACTAACCCAAATCAATCGAAAGTTTTCAATACTACAAAATGCACACACAGTATTAGATTTATGTGCCGCTCCTGGTGGTTGGACACAGGTCTGTTCTCGTGCCTTACCAAATGATGCCTCAACAACTATAGTTGCCGTGGATATATTACCAATACGGTCAATGAAGAATGTCATTACATTAATTGGTGATATTACCACTGAAAAATGTAAGTCTGCTATCCGACAAGAGTTACAGGGTGCAGGATGTGACGTCGTGTTATGTGATGGAGCACCAAATGTTGGTGCATCATATGATAAAGATGCATATGAACAGAACGAGCTAGCATTACATGCTTTAAAATGTGGTTGCGAACATTTAAAGAAACACGGTACATTCGTTACCAAACTATACAGATCACAAGATTATTCAGCATACCTATGGGTGGCTAAGCAATTCTTCAGGAATGTCACCGCAGTAAAACCCACCGCGTCGCGATCACAATCTGCTGAAATATTCTTAGTCTGTGAGGGCTACATTGCACCCGATAAGATTGATCCACGAATGTTTGATCCTAAATGTGTCTTTGAACAGATTGATGGTCAGGCCACGGGTGGCGGGGATAAGAATCAGACAGGTGAGAAGGCCAAATCTGTAAACATCTTTCATAAAGAATTTGGTAAGAAGGTACGAAGTCGTAATGGATATGATATGACACGATTAGATGCTAGTATGCGTAATATTGGCAGTGTATCTAACTTCCTTGAGGGTGGGAGTACGGCTGATCCTATCCAAATGTTGAGTGATTGTACTGGATTGGCATTCTTTTGTAATGTTTGTAAGGACATTCCTGCCGATAAGAAGATGGAAATTGAACCGGAATGTAATTGTTCATACTATTTGAACCATCGATTAACATCAAGTGAGGTTAAGACTTGCTTGAGTGATTTGAAGGTATTGAATAAGGCAGACTTTACGGGTTTATTAAAATGGCGTGATCGTATGAGGGATGAACGGAAGAAGATTAAGGAAGCTGCAGCTGTTTCTTCCAAGGAGGAGGATGTAAATGCATCTGATGACAATGGTGAAACGGGAGGAGAGTTAGACTCAGACGCAGAAGATGAACAAGTACAAGCTGAAATTGAAAAGTTACGTCACAAGAAGATGAGGGAGAAGAAACGTCAGAAGAAGAAGGAACGTGAATTAGCAGCCAAGCGTCGTAAACGTGCCGCGTTCGGGATGGATTTGAATGCCATTGATGTTCCAGATAATGATAAGATCTTCTCATTGGCAACTATTACCAATGCAGGTGATCTTGAAGCGGCACGAGAGGTTGATTTAGAAAAGGTTAGTGATGAACAGATTCGTGGTAATGGTGAGGATGATTCAAGTGTTGATGAAGAGGATGGAATCAAAATGCATGGTAATGAAAGTGATGATGAGAGTGAGAGAGAAGATGAACATAACTATTCACTTGAATCAGAACTTAATGCAGCGTACAATCGGTATTTAGCCAATACTAATGATGGTATGGCCAAGAGTGGTACCAAAATGGCCAAGCGTACAAAGAAGCTTCAGAAACAAAAGGCACTTGAGGAGGCAAGGGAGGATGCCGAGATGGTTGCCGATGATGACAAGGAGGGTGGTGCAACAGATGATGCCAAGGCATATGCACAAATGTTACAGGGTACGAAGGATAGCGACTCGGATGAGGATACTGATGATTATGACAGTGACCGTGATGGCAATGTTGTCAGAGATGGAAGTGACTTGAAACAGAAACAGCAGAAGGTTGCCAAGAAGAACAAGACTGTTGCGATGGATGTTGACAGTGATGGCGGCTCTGTTTCTGAAGGAGACGAATCTGAGCAAGTTAATCCACTCATCTTCAAATTAAAGGATGATCCAGCCTCTGTAAAGACGAGTCGGTGGTTCAGTAATCCCCTCTTTGAAAGTATTGAAAATACTGCACGATCTGCCTCGTTTGCTGCCGAACGTCGAGCAGCTGCCGAGGACGAAGATGAAGATGACGACGAGGATGAAGTCCAAGAAATTGAATCGGATGATGAAGATGATCGCCGTCCATCAAAGAAGCGTAAGAAACAAGCTGCCCGTAAATCAAAGGCAGGTAAAGATTCTGACGATGAAGACTCACCCATGGATGCTGAAGACATTATCGCATCCATGCCCAAAACTGACAAGCAGAAGCGACACGAGAAGCGTATGAAATCAATTGAAAGAATGGAACGACGTAATGCTCGACGTGAGCGTGAGGCTGGTATGGATGGTGATTTCAAGACGGTTGCGGCGGCAACAGAAGATGATGACGACGGTATGGATGGAAAGAAGAAAAGGAACATGAGTGAGGCCGAGAAGAAGAAGCAGTCGGAAGCTCGTGCACTCATCAAGGCTGGTATGGGGGGCACTCAAAGTGATGGCAAGGATACAGGCTTTGAGGTTGTCCCCTCAGCCCTGCCAGTCTATGATACACGCAAGTACGACAGTGAGAATGAAGATTATGATAGTGATGATTATGCCAAGACATTAGCCTTGGGTACAATGATCTTGAGGAAGAGCAAGGAGAAGGCAATGGTTGATGCATCCTACAATCGTTATGCATGGAATGACCCCCAAGATTTACCTGACTGGTTTCAAGATGATGAGAATAAGCACTACCGTCCTCAACTTCCGATTCCGCCTGCTTTGTTGGAGAAGATGCATGCCAAGTTCTTACACTTGGCAGCCAAACCTATTGCCAAGGTTGCCGAGGCCCGTGCTAGGAAGAATAAGATGGCAAAGACTAAACTTGCTGCTGCCAAGAAGAAGGCGGAAGCTGTGGCTAATAGCAATGAAATGAGTGAAGCACAGAAGTTGAAGGCAATTAGCAAGGCAATGAGAGGTAAGGAAGCATCACGACCAGGCAGGACATATGTTGTAAGTAAGAAGGGTGGAGCTAGTAGGGGTGGAAAGGGTATTAAACTAGTCGACAAACGAGAGAGGAGTGACAAACGCGGTTTGGAGAGGAAGACAAAGAAGAATGGTAAGAAGGGTGGATTGACTGGCAGTAAACAGAGGAGACATCACAAATAGATTAGTGAATCAAGTTGATGTATAAGAGAGATAAGATAGTTCATTGTGAACTATAAGATCTATCATTATCTTGTCTGGTTATGACAGCTCCCTCTTCTGATTATGCTGTTGCTGCTGATCTAAAGATAGGATTCGTTTCATTGTATCAACGATATTGGTAGCTTGCAAATGAGATACATAGGCACCAAACTTCGATTGCACACTTGTCTCAACTCTCTTTGCCACTGCATCAGCTCCAAATTCCTCGAAACACTTGACAGAATGCATAAACAATGCATATGCATCTGAATGTTTACCTTGTTCATACAAGTACTCCCCTGCCAGTTCACTAGCAATTGCTTCTTCGTGAATGAACTTGTGCTCCTGAGCAGATCGTACAGAGCTCGTGTAGAGCGGTTCTGCAGCATCTAAATTGCCTAGTGTGTGCATCTCCATTGCCTCGAGTAGCAATACTTTATTCTCCCAATTCCAAGAGGAGTGTTCGGCCAAGGATCTTACTTTTGCTAATGTCGAACGGCCTCTCTCGATCAGTTTAATCTTCTCTATGGGGTCAATAGTAGCACTTAAACGAGAAACAAGATAGCAAGAAAGTCCCTCGTAGAAGATACCCACACACAATGAAGAACGAAGTGCCATCTTCGTCGACATAATGGACTCGTATATCTTCATTTCGTCAAGTATATTGCTGTTCAACTGACGAAACAGAAATGAACGTTCAAGCTTACATAGCTTGCTGGAAAATATTGAGTGTAAGTTTGGTGTTTGGATCTCTGATTCAGTAGGTACATCATCTACGCGGCCTGCATTTAAGACATGCAACCCCTCCCTTAACGCAATGGCGTGATAATGTAATAGTACAGAGTCAGGGAGGAAATTCTGCTCATTATTATCTTGACACATTTTTCTGTACTCATCCTTTATATAGGACTGGGTGACTGATACATTTTGCCCTGCGAGATGACTAGTCTTCACTGAAATACATGAATTATGCAATGACTGAGTGAAATCTCCCAGCTGTTTTCCAACTAAATAGCCCATATGATGTGCTTCAGCAACAGCTTGGAATGGTTCTACATACCATAAGGTTGAATAATATACCGATGCGATGACTAATGGCTTGTATTTTGATGATGATGCATTCTTCTCAACCAACTTGAGTGCAAGTCTTCCTAACCTGCAGCCTTCCTCGACTTTACCCAGATTTGCAAGTGTCGTTCCAAAATATACAAATGAAAGCGGTGATGTCGGAGTCAGCCCCTTTGCCATAGTGATATCGATCAATCGACACGATACATGATCGGTGAATTGAGGCTCGGTGAACTGAATAACAAGAGCAAGCTCGGTATATAGACGATGCAATGTTACGAGCTTCTTTTCTTTATTTTCTCTGAAATTGAGAATTGAACTATCATTTCTGTCTTGGAGTACTTGGTTCATGGCATCGATGTCCGTCATCAGAGCTTTATCTCCTGTTGCTCGAGGAGTAGCTTCTCCAAGCGGAGTCGCTTCTCCAAGCATGGACAATATCTTGAACATCGCTGTCACAGCCTTCTGCAATTCATTCGAATTTATATAAGATTTGGCTGCAATATACAAGCCTATGGTATATGATAAGAGGAGCAAGTTCAGCGTGCTGTTCAATTCAATATAAGAAATAATACATAACATGAGGCCCACAATATACTCACAGTGTAGACTATCATCAAAGGATTTGGCATTATCTACCAATTCATTCACATGGTACTCCACAGCCGAAGCCTTGTTGAGAACACAGGCAGTCTCCGCCATTGAATCAAACAAATCGCAAGTAAGCTCGTAGTGACGTTTCCATTTACTCTCACCTAAGAACTTTATACCAAATTCAAACAATGTATATGCAGTGTTATGCCCAGATTGAGCAATAGCAAGTCTACCAGCTTTCAAGTTCAGATCTGCTATATCTCCCCTCTGGTATTGGTCCTTCACAAGCTCTGGGTCTCCGCGATTAATTTGAGCGATGGAGGTAAAGAACAAGTCTGAACTTTCGGTACTGTCGTCCAAAGTATGAGAGCAAAGTATTAGACCATATTTTAGGTGATCTTTTCGTCGGCGCTCGCTTGATTGTAACTCATATGCTGATAGCAATTATCAATTAAGAGTGGGGCGGTGAGGAGGTTATAAAGGTGTGAATATTGTGGTTGAAAATGGTACATAAAATTGACAAGTGTGAATGATAATCAGGACATACCTGCCTCCTGGATCTTATCGTGTGCAAAGCGGAATGTTGCACCATTATCCAAGTTGTCCATAAACCCCTTCTTTGATACTTGATTGAGTATATCAATCAAGTCAACATTGAGGTCCTTGGATAAGATATCAAGTACATCCTTTTGGATGAAAGATCCTAAACACGACGCTACTCCCAAGCCAAGCTGAAGATTGGGAGGTAACCGCTTCATCTCCTTCATTAGCAAAACTACCACCGACGAAGCTACTGGTTCTTCTGCAATCTTGTCCATATCCCACGACCATTTGCATTGGCCTAAATCAAAATAGATATACCCTTGCCCTTGCAAGGATCCCAGCAGCTGAGTCAGAAACAACGGATTGCCCCTCGATTTATGATGCAGAACAGCTGATAGTGGACGTGTAATGCGTGGACTGAGGTGCAATGTTTCCGAGACGAGACTGTTCACACTATCAACACTCATGTCCCCTAACTCGATACTTTTCAAAGAGAACGTGGTAATTGTATGGTTAAGCCAGAGTCCGAATGGTGGGCTCAGACTAGCCTCGTCATCTCGATGACAGAATAGAAAGAATACAGATGGTGTGATGCTCTTGGCAATGAACAGCAACTGTCCAATCAACAAGAGAGACTCGTTATCTGCGAATTGAATGTCATCCAAGAAGAGTGATATCGGCCGCTTGGAATGGGAGGTTATGACCCTCAACAATTCACCAAAGAGATACCCTATACTAGCGGCAGCATTCATACAATTACTGGGTGCTTCAAACCCAATGCGGTATGAGGGCATAAGCTTCATAAGATTGGGTACAACCCCCATGAGAAGACCTGCTTGATTGCCAAGTGAAGCCTGCAACTCATATTCAACCAACAACAGATCATTAGGAGTAACTCCTTCCACAAACACATCACAAAGTGCATTGAACAACTCCCCAACTGCTTGTAGTGGCTTGGAGTTCAATTGATTCTGCTCAAACTTCGCTGCAGAGAAGAGTCCAATTGACTCACTTGTCAGTTTTAGGGCGTGCAGTGCAAGACGTGACTTCCCAGCTCCAGCCCCTCCTGAGATGGTGACACCTCTCGATGTCTTTTCACTGATGTACTGCTGATAAAATCCATCTAACTTCGTCTCCTCGACTTCCCTACCGTAGAGCTTATCGCATATCTCCAACGTTGGGAGGGAACTTGTCACTTGAATGTCGTCGAGATAGCAAGTTGGGTCCTCAACCATAAGTGTCAGATCTTGTCTCAGGTCTGCAAATGTAGAATATGCATCATCCCCACAGTAATCACCCTTGCTACAGTCGAGAAGGTTCTTCACGAGGGTGCATACCGACCGAGGAGCTCTCCCCTCAAGATCAGTAATTCTGGTCGATATCATATCCCCAGCAGTAGTTGATGATGATGACGATATATGTCTTAGAGATCTCTTCTGAGGACGATTTTGATTACCCTTATCTTCACCACTTGATGTATCATCATTAAGGTCAATGCCCTGGAAGATGCGCGTTGTCACAATTTATGATGAGGAAAGAGAGGAGACAGTAGCATATGTTAGTTTTGTGGTGTGCAAAGGCAATCAAATAAAGGTACAGTAAGGTCAAATTTCAAATAAAGGTACAGTAAGGTCAAATTATGAAGCGGCCAAATTACCAAGACATCATATTGAAGGTACTTATGAATTCATACAACAAAACACTACAAACGCGGACTTTACCTGAGCAAAAGAAGAAGTAGGTGCATTTGATAATGACGGTATACCCTGATCGATAAGTAGTTCTTCTGTCGAGAATAATTCATATAGAATTAACCCCACCGCAAACAATCTTGATTGCACATTCCCAACATCAGAGACGTTCTCATAATCACCACTACCCACCGGACTACTGCTATTCATTACCCTTATTATACCCTGATCAGGATCAGAAAATCCTTGTAAATTAAACATGACATTATTCGAACGAAGACTATCAAGGGGTATATAATATTCGTTTTCTTCTCCGGGAGCCTTTTTATCATTATCAATAATATGATCAATCAAAATTTGAGCAATCAATAGTGCCGATTTGATATACTCATCATTATTATTATTTGATTTTTTCGATTGTACTTGTATCCACTGCCGTAAGGATGGTTGTTGTTGAGATTGATTATGATGAGGTTGTGCGGGAGGAGGATAATCTTCTGGTGTTTTATACGCATCAGTAACAGTATTAGTATTCGTAGTAGTAGTAGTAGTAGTAGTCTCAACTATTGATGTGAGCTGCTCTTCATTCTGATAATCACTCACTTGTCTCACATCATTATTTATTGCAATTGCAGTAGTCGGATCATAATCAAAACTGCCATTACTATTTTCTAATGCTGCAATACAACCAACCATTTTCTTAAAATCATCATCATCAAATGATTTTGATTTGGCAGCGGCAGCAGCACAACTTATTGACTTCTCTTCTGCGTCATCATCGTCAGCGGCAGCAATACAGTCAACTATTTTCTTATGTTCTTCATCATCAAATAATACCTCTCCTTCTTGTATCTGCTGTAGGCTATTGTTATTGATAATATGAGTACTATCAGCCCTACCACTACCACCATTTATCGCCTGATGTAATAATTCATCATCGAATAGTTGTTCATCGCCGTTAGGATTAATATCGTCGAATAGTCCATCATCGCCATTATCAATATTTGTATCATCGAGCATTGCAGAAATATCATCATCTGCATACTCGGCTGCCAAATTAATGCTTGAAGGGGGCATCATCATAGTTTTAGTTTTAGTTTTAGCTATATCTAATAGTTTCCCCTTAGATTTATTGAAGTTGCAACAATAAATAGTACTCCACGTTACGTGGTGATGATGATGTTAAAAAAGTGAGACAGATAGAGCAGCTGGCAGCTCATGAAATGACCCCAAAAACATCCTGGTAGAAGGTCATAGCAGAATAGAGTCTTTAGCTTCGTGTTTTCACTAAATAGAATATGATGACAATGCTTGGGCTATCTTGTCAATATACAAGTTGTTGTCAAGTCCAAGTGTATTGTGGTATTGAAGTAGTGTCTGTGGTATGTGCATTTTATAGGTATGATGTACTTCTTGGGAAATAAGGAGCAAACCTCCTCCCGTCGTGGTACATATAAACTCATTACAATTAATTACAGAACGCAGTAATGACTTGAGATGCTGCTACATCTACACATAACATAACCAAAGAACGACAAAACACATGAACATCATTATCATGACTAACTTGAGATTGAGAGCTGATATCGGAGACGTTCGAGCTCATCTTCTTGGTGTTCATTCTGTGTAAATGAAGCCTCTTATTAATCTTTTTTCGCATCTGCTAGTTTCTGTGTATCACTTTTGGATTCAGCACACATATCTCTGGCCTTGTTTTAGTTTAATTTTAATGATAGTAGAGTAGATCTATGTAATGAGTTAGGTACTCTAAGATAGTTGTTTTGTTTATTAACTTCATGGAATTATGTTTACATCTATGGAGCTGGTGTAGGAGCGAATGAATTTCCAATGGTCAGTGATATATCGTCAACAATCAACGATGTTCCTGGATATCCACCAACGACCATTAGGTAAACAGCAGTCGTAAAGCCGCCGCTTGGTACTTGATACACTCCATAGAATGAATTCCAATCATTTGCTTGCCAATCTGCATTATTGTTACGATCATAGACATAATCCCAAGCAGCATGACGAATAGTTACCATTGGACAGCCAGTTGAAGTGGATGTGTCGCATGCAATTCCTTCTCCTGTAGTTTCATTCAAGAGCTTTGTTTTGAATTCAATATGGGCAAACATTTCAGATGTTAAACAAGTTAGATCGTCACCAACTAGGTCTTGTCGTGGACCAGACCTCCAAGTAGTTCGGTCGTATGCCTCAACGGCATTGCCAGTAACTCCGGTTGTGAGCCGAATCGATGGCAAGACACCTCCTGCCCATCCAAATGCTTGCCAGTCAGTCAAGCCATCGCTAAAATCGGCATTGGATAGAAGGTTACTTTCACAAAATGACGTAGGAGAGTTACTCGAGCTTGTCGGTGATGTCGTCGGTCCACTTGTCACCGCTACAGTCGGCATGTCCCATCTTGATAAAATTGTGTTCAGCTGTGTTGTTGGGAGAGGTACTGGCTCTGATACTATGTATCGTACAGGCTATAAAGAGATGATACATGTATCATGTGAGTGAGGCTTTGAACATATCATGTGATTTTTTTTCAAGATACCATACCATAAAGAGTACCATCCTTTCAAAGACATTAGATAAACTAACAAATGAGCTTACCTTGGGCGTTGGTGGTGGGCTAGGCTTGAAAGCTGATGGAGACAGGCCCTTCATACTGAAGAATTTGTTCATGTCGCCACAAGCGCCATCTGGCAAGCAAGTGCCAGAGTTACAGTCACTGTTCTTCTGACACATACTGGCAGTAGTCTGAAGTGCCAAGTCGTTCGTTGTACTATGGCCTAAGTCTCCTAGTCCACGCTCGCTCCTTGCTATCATCTTATCTTTAACTCGGCTGCCCCATTGAGTTTGTGTATTAGCAACCAGACCATCAAACTCTTCTAAGAAGTGAGTCGCAGCGCCAGATACAAATGCAGCAGCTACAGAAGTGCCGCTCATCATCACCTCGTCATATGCTCCAGTGTTTGAGGCACCGACAATTTCATCACCCGGAGCCCAGATATCAATACATTCTCCATAGTTTGAGTCAGGAGCCTTGGAGTTTAGACCAGAACCTTTGATGTACATACTCTTTTTGCCATTGACAGTAATTGAATAGGCTCCGCCATTTTGAAGAGCACCGACTCGGATGGCATCTGGATGAGTAGGAGAATAGTGGCATGAGTTGCCACCGCGCAGTCCAGCAGCACTATCCCCAGCGGCAACAACGGTAGCATAGCCTAAATCGACCATATCCTTGACTGTGTTGTTGTATGAGAAGGGAAGTAGGTCATAGAAGAGAGTTATGGTTGTATAAGATAACGAACGATACAGAAGAAGATCATAAAGAAAAACGAATCTCACCAGCCTGATCTAACACATCACTACGTCCATCAACCCCAACAGAAAGGTTGATGACTGCTTTCCACTGTCGTACGTCCTGGACCGGCTGACGACTTTCCCAGTAATCCTCTTCGTTAGCTGTAGAAGTTCCAGCAGCATGATCAATACCGTCTTGGATCACCTTATCAAGTCCACAGAGGATGGATGCAACACTACCGAATCCAGTAGCACCATCAATCACTTGAATAGGATGAATAGCTGACATCTTGGCTAAACCATGTTCATAACCGGCAGCAATTGAAGCAACGTGAGTGCCATGAATAGAGTATTGACCTAAATCACTAGCATCTCCTGCGCATACATATGGAGTCTCAAGACGAGACGGACCATGCGTCATATAGGTAACGTTACGACCTATCCAGTCCATTGAATCCGGATAGATGCCAGTGTCGAATATGTATATGTCAGTAGAAAAGCCTTCGTTCACCCAAAGATACTTGCCCTTCAATCGGCCTCGAGATGATACACGCTGCAATCCCCACGAGCCTTCTTTCATGTATTCAGTTCCATTGACAACTAAACATTGCCTAAACTCGTCAGTCCCAGAGTTGGGTTCATACTCCATACAGAAGTCAGTCTCGAGTCGACGCATATCTGGAATTCCAAGACGACGGTGGCCATGGTAATCTTCATCTTCTTGTGGCACGACGAAGCCTTGAGGTATAACTTCTTCTTGAGGTATTTGATACTCCCATGACTCTTGATTTTGACGACGAAGGAAACGACCTCTTGGCCGAACAATCCAGTTCCGTTCAACAGCATAAGCACAAGGATCATTCCTCATACTATCTGCCTGGGCCTCGGTTAGAGAGGCCGAAAAGAACTCGATATTCTCATACAGTTTGTCCAGTGTTCCTCCGTGTTGCTGTAGCAATGAACTGTGTTAGTGTTGTTAAGAGAGTAAGGAGTATATAATGCATCATATGTTAGTGATTGAGGAGGGTAAATTATTGTAGATAATATCATGTGAACACAAAAGACTTAGAAGTATACTCTATAACTCACTCTTTGCTTGTAATCAAACTATCACCGCAAGGGGTACTTGTTGGATTACTACCAATAACTCGTGGCATTCGCCAAACCTTGACATTACTCACGGAGTAGAATCGTCCTGGCGGATATCCACCAGTAGACATATACCCACTAGTGAAGTATAAACGAAGGTACCGACCAACTACTGCTTCCTCTGGAACACTTGAATATGTAACACTCGTACCTGTAAAGGCACTATACGATTCTAGTGTAGTCCATGAAGATTCATCATCTTCATCGTATGACAATTGCAACTCAAAGTCTAAGTCTGTACCTGCCGTTGGAAATGAAATTTGAACTTCTCTAATGTGCTCAGGTATACCCAGGTCGATCGTTAGGTATTCTATATATTGAGAGGAGGGGAGATAATATCATTAGAAAAATCAATTAAGACTGTATATGTTAAATGACTGTTGGTCATGGGAAGTACAAAAACTTACCAGCGTCTGATGCTTTGCCACTCTGCCAGAATGATGTAGAATTGCTATCAACAGCATTTGTTGTTGGATAGGTTGGCGTTGAACTAGATGCCGAGTGACCGGTACTTGGTAATCCTAATAATGTAGGACCATTGGCAGTAGTAGTTTCGAGTATATCGGTGCTGGCATAACCAACAACAGGTTTAATAATGTACAATTCATCCGCCACATCAGTATCAGGAGGAGATAGGCCATTCCTTGTAGTGTCAACTAAACGCCGTCTTCTTCGTTGTTGTCCATCCTCCCTATCATCTGATACAAGCATAGCACGACGACGAGAGGAAGGAGCATTGGAGTATTCATCCTCATCAAAGAGGAAGAAAGAATATCCTGCAATTGCAATAAGCAATAAGACTTGTGCAACCTTCTTCATCTTCCAGCTCCGACCAAATGAAGATTTGTATTTATCGGAACCGGTGGATGAAGACGAGTATAGCTTCATATTCATCATGTTGTTGGTAGTATATCAATTGCAAATGAGATAATTGTAGTTACCAATGACTGGACCCATAACTTTAAAAGCCTCAAATGTCTAGGATACCCCAGCTAAGTTAGTGAAAGATACCCCTGCTAAGTTAGTGAGTTTAGATCGAAAACTAACGCACATTTTTTCATTCATTGCAGCACAACACTGCACAACACATGTCCAACAGAACAATAGACCCTATTGTAATAAGCGGCACTTATAACCTACAATATCGATGTAGCTCTTCCTCTCTATAGCCGTCGGCACGACGCCGTCGGCAGACTCTCGCGGAAGCGTCCCGCGGAAGCGATTGATAAAAGAAGGTGCACAACTCAAGTTATATTGCAATTGCATGACTTTTCGATCATCTGCAACACTGCTTTGCCACAACTTCAAAACCTATCGTCGTTGCATCAGTCTATTCTACAAACATGAGAACAAATTGCAATGCATCTGTGATGGTCAGCAGCGTCGCCGCCTACAACAGCCGCCTACAACAGCAGCTGTCGAACTGTTAGCCACTGTCGAACTGTTTACACGATAGGAGTTTATTTGCTAGCTAATAATGCTCTTTCTATCTACATACAATCTCCACCAACACATCTCAACATCAACATGTGATAGAGGATATATCAATATAGTTTAATCTGTCTTCAGTGTAATATAATGCACAACCAATTGAACATCCATTGCAACAAATCATCATATTTAACGATATGTGTTGGCAGTATCCTGCCTTGGCGATTCGTTTCTTATCCAACTTTCTCGCTCATAACCTTTTTGCTGTTATTATTGGTGTGGCTTCATCATTGCAATACAATACATTAGCAACTTACTACGTTGTGTATAGTGTCAGCCTGGATATTAAAGTTACAAAGGGGTAAGGTGAGTGTTTGTTAATTCAGCGGCGGTATGGTAGGAATGTATTTATATTTATAGTGGACCAGGATAGGATATGTGATATCTTTTCACAAACTTTTTACACACAAAAAAGATATTATATCGGTGAAAGATGATTGTGTATTGTTTAGGTGGTATTATATTTATTTCGGGAGTCGGTGGATGTGAAATTATATTGGGGTTTATGAAATGGTACATTTAGTAGGGTATTCGGATGATCATATTTGTGAAAGATACGTCTGGTCTCGTCCACTCCTTGTCCAGTTCACCCACCATATCTTTTACCACTAACTCATTCATGTGATCATTATTGCAATGGACAGGAGTATACCCTATCCTCCATCATCATCAAAGTATGTTCAGACGTGATGGACGAAGAAACTGGCTACAGGCTAGTGGGCAGACCCACCCTCATTTGAATTTAACTCCTGCTGAAAGAACTAATGCAACTAATAATCCAGATGATTTCACGGAATCCATTGAAGTTGGTTGGGGGTATGCCACTGTATTCCCAACAATGGAACATGGATTGCCTAATGGTATGCCTGATATTGTGGGTATTGTTAATGAATATGGTCCCTTGGAGGCGTCAATACGAAGATACATACCAACAAATCAACAAAATGGATTTACTAATATCGCTTTTTGATTACTCAACTTTACTGAATATGAGAAGAGGGTGTTGCAAAAGGCTAGGCAATTCTTTGGACCACCACTTCCTCGAGGAAAAGAATATTTTAATCTAGGTGGTATCCATGGCCTAGTCCGTTTACGTGAAATGTTGCACGAAACCTTGACTATTTATGCACCCAATGGGATATTTTATGGTGCTCGTCCTGGACAACAAAATCAGGATAAGATTTACAATGGGTTTCCTGAACAGGTTCGTTTAGATTCTCGGGTGAAGACTACACTACCCCCTGGTATTCAATTACAAGATACAATATTTGCTGATGTTGAACATGTGTGTGTAACTGTGTATTCAAACGGGTTTGATAATTCCGTCTCCATGACTATGCAAGAAGTGAACCAAGAAGTGGTTAGTAGGATGCGGACTGCTGTGGTAAATGCTCCGGATTTACGCACTGGTATGAGGAACTACTTTGATGATTTTCGACTAAATATTGATGGGAATATCGGGAGTGATGTTGGGGAAGTGATTGAAACAGTTCCCTCTCTTCACAGGTTCTTGTCAAATCCAGGGGCAGCTCCGCAATTATTCTTTCACGTGGATGAAGATGGTGGTGGCGGCGGCGGTGGCAGTGGTGGTCCAGGTGGTTATCCCGGACGTGCAATTGAGGTGGAAGAGATTCCCGCTGAAGAGTTGGAGGAGTTTTCTGCTGAAGGGGCGGAATATCATTTCAATCAACAGAGGGGAAGTGGGAAGAATATTTCTTCTGATGATAACTCTGATAATGTTGAGCTTGATGAATCAGTCCTTGAGTTTTATAATGCTGGGTAAGTCTAGTTGTATGTCTCTTTCGCCATTTTATTCATATGTTCATTTATTTGTGCTAATCCTTGAATCTGTCAAACCTCAGTGCTATGAGGAAAAGTATTGAGATGTTGTGGGTTAAGCAAACCGAGAATGGAGTGTATCACCCTGCAAACCTGCTTGAGTATCCCCCGATTGGAGACAAGGTAGTGGTGTTATGGTCAAGCACCAACAAGCCTGCTCTTGTACAAAAGCAGTACGTATCATCTTTACAGTCCAGTCGTCGTTCGAAGTCTTACGCCAATGTAAAGTGGCGTGGGGATTTACCTCATATTGAAGTTCGAGGGGGCTTACAGCCTGTGACGTGGCATTCTCCAAAGACAGTCCAACAACCCGATGTACGGCCAGAAAATGCATCGAGTAACTCTGCATCGCTAGATAATGTAGCTTCAAGCACCTCCATCCGGCCAGATTACGTGTCAAGTAAATCAAGTATTTTTGATCCATCGTATGACATGAAGACTGACGATGAAGATGACGAGAAGATGCCAATCAAGGTGGAATCGTCTGAGTTTGACACGGAGACTGATGCATCAAAACCGCAATCAAGTAAATCAAGTACAGCTTATGATATGGAGACTGACGATGAAGATGACGATGTTGAAGTGGAATCATCTGAGCCCGCCCTTTTCGGACAACAACCTCAAGACCGTCCACAAGCCATTAAAGCTACACCAGCGGTTGATTCTGTAACTCCAACAATGGAGGCATTACAGTCAAGTCATTATGATTGGGATAAGAAGTTTGGTTTGCGACGTGCTCATTCTGGTAAGGCCTTTGTTTTTTATGTTATTGGGTCGAATAGGTAAGCTTATCTGCCTAATACAGAACAGGTCACTAACAATATCCACTTCTTCGTCATTTCAAACCTTATCATCACATTAGAATCGTGCCGATCACGTGAAAGTGTAGTAGACTTTCTCAAGGGAGATGGATCGAACTTGATAAGACATATCGCATGTATTCATCCCTCCTCCCCATGCTTGTCACTCCTCAAGCAACAAATGATGGAGAGGACACAACAACAAGGACAACAAGAAGATGATAAAACCGCCTTGCCAAGTTTACTACGAGCTAGAGTACTTCTAAGAGGAGATGATACAGTGCGTTATTTACGTGAGATGGAAGAATATAATTTGAAAAAATCGCTGCCTCAAGAGGAACGTGTAAAGACAGCAGAAGATAGTGTTCAGCCTTCACCGCAAAGTATGGCACAACCACCTCGTAGTGAAAATGGAGCCGCGGCAACAATAGCCGCGGTTAGACGATCATGTCTTCCTATCAGACCAACCACCGACAACTCAAAAGAGTCAGAGAAGACCACCAATATGTTAACTCCGCGGGGGCATTCGACTGCATCCCCTTCATGTGCCGAGTCTGTTGATTTTACTGAGTCAGCCAATAAGAATAAAGCGGACGAGGTTAGCCAGCTGGACACGAATGATTGCAAAGTGGTATCAATTACACTACCCAATACCGGTCCGCTCGGCTTAGTTCTATTAAATAGGGGTGCATCAGCTGTAATAGATGAGGTTGTACCGCAATCTCAGGCCGAGAAGTACGGCGTGCTTGCGGGCGATGTACCGATTTATAACAAATCGTTACCAGCTGATGGTGGAGTATGTTACATTTCATACGAGACATTTCTCCAACGAGCAAAGAATATTCGACCCTTTGTATTTACTGTATTACGTCATACTAATGCAGCAGAGCTTCATAATGAAAAGTCTCTTCAAGAATCAGAGACTAAACAAGATGATCTTTCAAAGGAGATTGCTGTTCAACAGAAAGATGCGATTGAAGAGTCCAACAAGAGTGAACCAGTGAGTGTACCTCAAGAGCCTACTGCTTCTAAAGAGGCAATTGCTCAGGCACCACCATTAGATACCGCCGCTATTGATGCCGCGGTAGAGGCATGTAAAAATATCAACGCTGCCGATATCACGTCCCCAGCTCCAACTAATGAACCCGGTGTTGATACAACAACGAGTGGTAGTACGAACCAACCGTCTATCAATGAAGCAGTGGCACCATCTTGTGAATTGACAGACGCTACACCAGCGAAGAAACCACAAGTCTCAAAGGCAGTAGTAGAGAAGAAGCGATGTGTCTCAGCAGCTGGGTATGCCAAATCGTATAAACTTTTAGCGTCAAGCTTGGCTGACAGTGGGCAAGCTAAGGAGGCTGTGGCAGCGTGGGAGAAAGCAGAAGTGCTAACCCTCAGGAGCTATGGAATCGATCATCCCCGAGCCTCTGATCCAAATACTGGTGGGATGTCTGCTCAAGAGCTTCTTGTAGCCGCGGCTGAAGATACAGCTGCTGTTATTGAAACTGCTGCTGATACTGATATCAACATGCAACATGGTCTTACACATCCACAATCCATTAAAGCTACACCAGCGAAGAAGCCACAAGTCTCAAAGGCAGTAGAGAAGAAGCGAGATGCCAGTACTAAGCGAACAATCAGTAACTTGCGCCGTTCTAAGAAGAGAGCTAAAAGTCAAGCTTCTTCTATGTTGGAAGGATTGGGTGAATCAGCCTCAGGTGGGTTCGATGTTTAATATCCTTATCTCTTATCATTGACTGCGGTTTGCAAGAGAGAAAGGAAAGGGAGGGGGTGGGGGATAGATTGTAATTCATAGTAAATAAAAAGATACCATCTAGAATTTAGGATATGTATCGACTCTTACTCTATATCATCTTAGCTAAACTCCCATATCATCCCTACACCCAGTAGTTGACTTGAGGATGGGAGTTATTTAGAGGAGTGCCAATTTTAACGGCCACCACTAGTTCTTCAAAGTCTGGATCTTACTCTATCTTGGCCTGAAGATTTATGTTATATATTAGCTTGATAAACCCACTCTGATATTGTTCTTCTCACGACCCTACTCTTTAGCAGCATTTCTGAATACTCATCTTCCGAATCACTCAGTGCCGTGATAGCTCCTCCACATCCGATACTTGCTTTCCACATGTCTACATTATCATCCTCTTCTTTTGATGATGATGGAGTCAATACTGCTGATCGAATGATAATATTCATATCCATACAACCATTAAGTGATATGTAACCTAGGCAACCAGAATATGGTCCACGGCTAACACCCTGCTCGATCTCATCTAATATTTCCATTGTTCGTTGCTTGGGAGCTCCTGTCATACTTCCGCCGGGAAAGCATGCCTCGATAACATCAATTGCATGTGTAGTGTCACCATCAAGTGTACCTCGTACAGTCGAAACCATTTGATGAACAGTAGCATATGATTCAATATGCATCAACTTTGGAACATGTACTGATCCAACTTGACAAACTCTACCGAGATCATTCCGTAGTAAATCTACAATCATGAGGTTTTCCGCACGATCTTTCACAGAATCCTTCAAATCTGCTGCAATTTGAGAGTCAATCTGTTTTACCATTTCTGGTGACTCAGTTGCTATGCTATCTCCAATATATCGAGCTGCTGTACCCTTGATTGGTTTAGATTCTACAACAAACCGTCGACTCGTGGGAGGAAAAGAAGGTTGGTTATCTCCGTTTATCTTTGATTGTGATGTTTTTTTGACAGAGAGAAACCGTTCAGGAGATGAACAGCAAATAGATACAGAACCAGTAGTACCATCTCTTAAACCATTGTCATCATAAAAGTTCATAAAAGCCGAGAATGGAGCTGGATTCTTTTGACGAAGTCGTTTGTATAACTCAAACGGAGCTTCATGGCTAGCTCTTGTTGACGGCTGTTTGGGCAGCTTAAGTTCTGCCTCTAATTGATTTGTCACACACAACTCGTAGCTTTCTCCGTTCCGTATCTCCTCGTGGGATCGTGATATATCCTTTTGATATTGAGTCTTTGATCTATTTGGAACAAAGGCCACTGGACTGTCGCCTGAAGTACTACTCTTCACAATATCGATTTTGGCCTGGATCTTCTTCATGGATTCAAGACTTGTTTTCATATCATGCATCCATGAGATAGTGTCATCTTCATTGCCATCCTTCTTTGCAACACCAATAATGTACCAATCACTAGTCTCGTGATCATAGACTAAACTTTGATCTACAAATAAGAACGCTGCAGTTGGTATATTAGGGTTGGTTGTTGTGCCCTCGTAGCCGCTCGTCGTATCACAACCATATCCACCCTCTTGTTCAAATATCCAACACTGAGTATCATGGCGTACTTCATAACCTAGATATCCAACGTAACCACCTCGATAATCAAATGGTATTGATACATCAGCTGTAGCTTGCTGTCCAAACTCATTTACTGTGTTTAGTGTAAATCCTGAGTCTACTTCATTATCGAAAGTTACCAAATCGGCTGCATTAACAAACTCTCCTTCATTCACAAGTTGTTGTCTAAGATATGACAATATATCTACATCATCATCGACATTCACTTTCTCTTCTTCACCCTTTGAGCTAGTAATACGCAATCCTCTTCTTTCATATTCGTGTTCTCTACCAAAATATTCAATCTTTTTACTCAATGGACCGTCATTCGATCCCATTATTGAGAATCGGCTGTTTTCGGTGATAGGACATCCCTGCTCGCCATTGACATTACTTTCATCTGCAGTACTACTGTCAAGCCAGAACGAGTTTGGACGGGAGCTATACATTGTCTCAAACACTTGACTTGGTAGTGGTAGTTCATTGCTATTTGTTTTATCAATCTTGTGTATAAGCACACGATTTGTAGAGCCTTTTGATGGAGTGGAAGATTGATTATCATTTACTTCCAGAGAGTCATCTTTGAGATATTTCTCATTCAATATAGCTCCATTGTCCTGCTGTTGTTGTTTTCTTCTTCTATTCTTGTACTCGTGAGCAAAGTTACAAAAGTTGTGTAGTATCTGATATCCAGCATCGCCCGTGCCTATACTTTCAGGATGGAATTGCACTCCATAGTGTGGATAGTGCTTATGACGTAATGCCATACATATATCTGTTCCATCATTTGAATGTATAGAAGAGTGTGTACTTTCTTTAAGACTATTGCACCATGCAATTGGTTCAATTTCTGAATCAACATTGTTGTCGTCAAGATGGAAATCAACTACCAGTGAATGATACCGGACAACATCAAAGTTTTGTGGTAGATTATCAAACAATTGACACTTCAAACCATCCTCTATATCATCCCCTACACTATCATTATCATAGATCTCATTAAATGATACTGAACTCATCAATCCATGAACAGGTCCACATGGACTTAATTTTACTTCTTTCCCATAGACATATCCTAATGCTTGATGACCTAAACATACACCCAAGATAGGTACATGTGAATTATCACGAATAATATCTAATACTATACCCATATCAGATGGATGAGATGGCTGTCCTGGTCCTGGTGAGAGGATTATACAATCATAATGCTCATCTAGAGTTGTTGTTGTTGTTGTAGAGTTGTTATTGAGTGAGAAAAGAAAGCTATCAATTGAATCATACGCGTCATTCATTATAACATCAACGGAATATTTTGTCATTGTAGATATATATTGATATAAATTATATGTATATGAATCATGATTATCAATTAAAAGTATTTTCAAATCCAACTTTGGTATTGAGTTGTAGTTGATGTGTGGTTGATCATTTTGTTCATTTTGTTCATTGTTTCTTATTGCTGATGGAGATGATATAGCAGAATCACTTGCTGTTTGAGCTGATATTGTGTCATCATCATGAACATACCATCTTCTCACTTTTGATTTGTGTTTGTTGAGCAGTATTATTGAGGTAGATCTTGATGAGAAATGATGTGTTGGAGTTGCCATCCAAGCATTTGCAACAAAATATATGTCGGTATCTTCTTCACATCTTGTGTTCAGATTTTCTATACAAAGGAATATACATATTGATATGATAAAACTGACAACTGATACTGCTAATCGATGCATTGTAGTAGGTATGTTTCTCTTTCCAATGATGATGTGAAATATGATATCAATGACAATGTATTGTTGGTCGAGGGGTATCCTAAATGAAATCAATTGAAAACTTTTCTCTCGGCATTCAATCCGTAAAACTAATGAATAATATGCTCCTCCGATGTACTGGTATATCGCAAGAGCTCCGCCTCTGGTATTAAAGCACGTTCCGCTTTGCCACCACAGATTGATTTCTTCGGGTATGACTATTAGCAGAGTTTACTCTAACCTACGACGCATTATATACTCTCATAATCTTGGTCATCAATAAATATTGCCTTGTAGTATTAGGTAGTCTAACAATCTTTGCCAATCTCTAGCCCACCATGAACCCTGATATTGTTGACGCCTCCGCCATGAAAATGGACGATGAAATCCCTCCAGCCAAGAAGGCTAGAAAGGAGGATGACGAACGCGTCGAACGAGCGGCTCGTATGATTTTAAAGTCGCCTATGTTGAGTGTTCCACAGGTGAGTGTTTGATGTATTTTAATAAAGTGGATGGTATATGTATGTTTGTATCATTAACACTATTTTGATATATTTTGTTTCTATCGAATGTATGAATATGATAGGCTATGCTTTGTAACGACTTCACGTGAGTATTGACATATGATGTGCACATAATTTTTCATGTTCCATACAACACTCTAACATAGATATCTTCAATCTTCACATACACATTAAATTATAATAGTGAAGCTGAATCGAAAGATCGAGCACTACAACAACGTGTACGACGTTTACATTCCAAACTTGAGAAGGGTATCGTAAATGTCGAAACAATGGTTGATATTGAAAAGGAATACACTGATGAACATATCCCATTTGGTATCAAGGCATGTAATTTCTTAACAAAGAGTACAGATCCATTCTTGGCTGTTAAGAGTTGTAGTGATGACTTAGATGCTGCTGGATTTGTTAGATTGAGTAAACGTGAACCATTTGGTGGACGGTTGGTACCAGGTAAGATTATGTATTGATTGATGATGTGTATAAAATTGGTTGTATATATTCAACAAATCTTATTTGTTTTATATAGGTGGAAGCTATTATTATACGATAAATCATTCTACCATTGTAGCATTTACCGTCGGAGCGAGATATCAACCGGGCAATGGTTTTAAAATCATCGGAGGGCATACTGGTAAGTATTATTATCCGATCTCTACTCGCTTCTTCATTTTCGTATGTTGTCCAGTTTATACTGACTGTGTCGTTTTATTACAGACTCTCCTCATTTGAAAGTGAAACCCATGAGCAAACGTGGTGGATCAGGTTGTGTTCAGCTTGGAGTTGAATGTTATGGTGGAGGGTAAGTCGCTTGTGCTGTCAAGTTTTCTATATTCTATACACTTCATGTTACTAACAATAACACCTTCATATCACAACACACCAGCCTATGGCACACCTGGTTTGATAGGGATCTAGGCATTTCGGGAAGAGTTCTTGTTCGAACGGTTGATCCAACAACGCAAAAGGAGACGATATCTCAACACTTGATTCAGGTTACCAAACCTTTAGCTCGTGTATCAACTTTGTGTATTCATTTGCAATCAGCTAAAGAGCGTAGTGCTTTCAAAGTGAACAAGGAAGAACATTTGAGTCCAATTCTCGGTACCAATACTCTTTTGGAGGCTGCTGCAGCAAAACAACTCAATCAACCCGGAGATGACGGTGATGATTGGAAGAAGGGTCAGGAACCAGCACTCATGAGCTTGATTGCCAACGAGTTGGGTATCGATACCAAACAAATCGCCAATTTTGAGCTAGGATTGTTTGATACTCAACCAGCAAGCTTAGGAGGAGTGAAAGATGAGTTCCTTTATTCGGGCCGTCTAGATAATCTTGCTACTGTGTTTGTTCAACTTGAAACACTAATGGATTACAGCAAGAGTGAGGACCTAGTCGAAGATGATATGATTTCTCTTATAGCTTGCTTCGATCATGAAGAGGTTGGTAGTAATAGTGGACAAGGAGCTGGGTCGCCAGTCATGAAGGAGGCCGTTGATAGAATCACTGCTGCATTCAGTCAGAATTCACACAGCCTTGATCCTGAGACTCATGCGTCTGCAGTTCGAAAGTCCTTCATCTTGAGTGTGGATCAAGCCCATGCGGTACATCCCAATTACGCTAGTAAGCACGAGAAGAACCACGGACCTAAGATGAATGCTGGCATCACTATCAAAACTAATCAGAATCAACGATATGCAACAAACGGTGTAACTGGATTCATTGTACGAGAATTGGCGAGGAAGAGTACAACAAAGGTTCCAATTCAAGAGTTTTGTGTTCGTTCTGATTGCCCTTGTGGTAGTACCATCGGCCCTATCATTTCGGCACTTACTGGTATTCGTACTGTTGATTTGGGAATGCCTCAGCTCTCAATGCACAGTTGTAGAGAAGTGATGGGTATTGCAGGTCCTGGCTGTTTTATTTGAACTTAGTTTGTCTTTATTGACTGCCTTTGCAAACCACATACACTAACATATGTTAATATCATCTCTCTGTATCTTCAAATATCGCAAAACGCACATCTTCAGACTTGACACATTGCAAGAATCTCTTTGCTTCATTCTTTAAGAATTTCAATGAGGTGGACGAGTGCTTGGAAGGTTAGATTGGTGTATGTAGATTGGGGAAGAAGTTGGAGAATAAACTGTGATGTAAATTAGCTCTAATTTACTTACATATCTGTTCCACTTTATTCGAGATCATGATAAATCTTATCAAAGACTACTTCTCCAGTGTATGAGATCTTTATCGATGGATTACTCTCTTCAGCTTTATAGCTGTCTATCTTTACTTTTATCTGTGAAGGGCGATTCATTGCTGTTCCTTGAAGTATATCAAAGTGTTCAACATTGATACCGCGTTTGTATAAGCTACAGACTAAAGCTCCTGCGGCTATTCCTGTCGCTGGATCTTCTTGATAACCTGAGCTTTTTGGAAACTGTCGACATTCAAGTGTAATACATTTCTCCTTCTTCTCGTTAGTCTCTTCATCATTTGTGCAGATAGAGTATAGATATATCCCTGTTGAATCAATTGATTCGCAAAGATTACGAAACTTATCCGGATCTTTAGGGTTAGTTGCAGCATGTAGAGTTTCAATCGATGCTATTGGAATGAGAGTTTTGTATCTTGCTACTGATGAGTTTATAAACACTGGTAATGTATCACTGTCAGATGATACATCTTTGTTGCTCAATCCGATCTCGGATAACAAATCTTCCGAGCAGCATTGTAACTGTGAACTACTGTATTCTTGTTCATAATGTTTTGTGTTCATTATCAGTTCAACTTCATTCTTTGATACTTTGGCATTGTACAGTAACCCCTCTATAGCCGTTTCAAATGATATAGACCCTGTTGATTGCTGTTGTAACAAGACATTACTATTGCATCCTTCTTCAGATGTTGATGATATCATAGAATGTTTATTGGCCAAGAATGAGCATGCACCGATAGCGGCGTGTCCACAAAAGCTAACTTCTTCACCAGATGGCATATAGAAATGAAACTTTGGTAAATCTGAATTGATGTTGTCTATAACTATACTCTCCCATGAACACGATTTAGCTAAGTTAATCCTTTCATTCGGTGTGATAGTAGATGGTGCCATAAAGATATCGACAGGATTACCTCCACCTTTCTTCTTCGGGTGTGTAAAGGCTCTTGCGGATGCGCATATAACTCTTCTCGCTGTTGACATTCTTCTTCTACAAATCTAATCAAGATGGAAGTGCCGATCCTGGTCAATTGATACCATGATACCAACTATGTATGCACAAGATGTGACCATTAAAAGTATTGCAATTAGATACTGGCAAGGTATAATTCAAGGAGTAGATAACGATGAACTTAACTACAGATATCTGCTCATCCATCAACATCTCATTCAACACATCATTGTCATTGTTCAGTATCGTATCTCTTTTTTTTTCTCTCAACTAACTCTAAAGATTCGTCTACTAGATATATTGTAAGAGTCTATTCAACCAAACATATGATCTCCACTCAGCTGTTACTATTAACATTACTATATTGCGCTGTATATACAGTATCGTACTTGCAATGTTTGGTTTAAATTTAATTGGTGGTGGGCCAGGATACCGTTTGTTACAAAAGGTACCACCATAGCTAGAGCTATCTGATGATGATTTGATGCTGATGATGCCACCTCATTATTGAAAGTTGGCTCGGGATAAGGCTTTTAGTTCAACTATACTATCATAACCAGTATTAACTTCTTTCTGTATACCTAGAACGAGGTGTCATTTGTTGTGCTTGAATTCAACAAACATCAAACATAAAGTATTGCAATTAATTGAAAAAGAAAGATGCACCCTCCTTTAGATAGACCACATCCGGATTGTCAAACTGAAATTAACAACCTACACCATTGTCATGCAACTACATCTAAATTACGATTTTGGGGTTGCAATGAAATCAAATTTACATTAGATAAATGTCTCAAGGAAGAAAAGGTGCGACTATTGGCAGAAATGAATAAAGATGTAGAAGCAAAGCGAGCAGCAGAAGAGCTAGAAATACAGAGAGGACTAGGGAAAGAACTTAGCTTTGAAGATTATTTAAAGAAGGATAAAGATTTCAATAAGGCAATGGAAGATAGAAAAGAAAGACCGCAACCAACCTACACTCCTGCAAGTGGATACGGAAGTGGATTAAAGTAGATTTTTTAAGGAATAAGGAGACTTTTCTCTGATTTAACTAATAGAAACTATAGTATTTCATTTACATATTTCTTTCTAAGTACTATTATCACGTACTTAGTTCCCTTCAAAAGTGCACTTGCCAACAGCTAATATCTACCATTAGTCTGTCAATTACCTATCCCACCCACCCAAACACTCCAATTTTCCATCGTTTATGTTGCAACATAATCTCCATCCCTAAACAACTATAAACCACCTCCCAATGTACATATTGACCAATTATTTGACGTACGAAATGGCCCTCGTCTTGAAGGTTGCCCACCTGAATCGCTTGTAATATCCAGTAACTACCGCGGTCATTCCGAGAACAACCATATAGGTCAAGGCATCCTTCTTTCGTGTATCGGCTTCTGGTTCGGCACACCAATTTAAAAACTGAACAACATCCCTTGCCTGTTGACTAATTGTGGCAGGAGTACCATCCTCGTATTCAACCCCGTCATCATTCAATGGTGGAGGCATGGCAATAGCCCCTCCAGGGAAGTAGGGGTTGTAATATAATCCTGGTAAAATCTCCTTCCCCTCTGGTGGATCACAGTATCCCGTCAATAATGAAAATAGATAATCCTGTCCAGCATGTCGAGCCTTAACCATAAGTGATAGATCGGGGGGTAATGCACCTCCATTGGCCATACGTCCCTGTTCCTCATTCTGGTAAGGACTTGGGAGAGGATCGGTAAGTTTTCCTGGTCGTTCAAACATTTCTCCCTCATCATTTGGTCCATCAACAACATCTACCTCACTTGCCATCTCAATTAATTCTGCGGTAGTATGTGTAACACCAACTAATTCACGGTAACTAATACGTTCAATACTGTGACATGTTGCGCATACCTGACGATAAACTTGGAAACCACGACGAAGTGCTGCACAATCGTAGGATGAAACTAAACCAAGATGATCCCAGGGGTATGTTGGGGAGTGTAGAATTTCATCATCACATTTGGCTGTAGTACGTTGAGAATTTAGGAGAGAGAATGCCGCTGTGGTGGTTGAGGCGGCGGCAAGGGCAATACCCTTATTGTATTTAGTGAACTGTATTGATAATCAGAGAGAGGGTTTAATCAGTGGAAGATTAGCAATAGGTATATATAACACCAATAAATCATCTTCCCATGCACTGGAAACCTTTTCAAATCCGCATTCTCTATTAATCCAACACCATAATTCCAACACCAATCTATATTAATAATTTACCACCGAATATATAAAAATGGGTGTTCATGTTATTGGCAAGCCCCAATCCAAACAAAACCAATCAACACAATCTGAACAATGATATTTAAGGCACTATAATTTGGGATAGTACACCAATCCAACATTAAGCTGACCTTAATACCACCATCACGTATAACCATCTGCTTTTTGCTTTAGTTCCAACTCTCAACAATTTGATATTTATTGCAATATAACTCGAGGTATAAAGCCACAAAAGCTGCTGCTACCCGATAAAACGAGATAATATACCTCTACTATAATACTCACCGCTGTTCTAAACTGAGTTGCCATTATTTAATAGAGACTTCCTCTGCTATCCACACAAACCTGTAATATCGCGAGGTGATTTGAATTTGAGGATACCATTGTTCATTTTTATTACATGTGTAATGAGTCTTTCTCCTCCCCCCACTTCATCGTCAGCGTGTAATATTAATATCTTCCTCACAATGAGATCCGCTGCCTACTAAACCGCCGTCATTGTTCTGATCGATGTTGTGTCATCCTTTTCATCTTCATCAATATCTACTCAGTTAACATATCCTACTACACGATATGATACAACTCTTTGCAGCAAAAGTGATATGAGTAGAAGAGATGTCAATAATCTTTTATTGACATCACTTCCGTCTTTCATATTGGGAGAATCAATATTGGGAAAAACACTCCCTGCATTTGCTGATGACATTGATGGTACGTGTACATATTAGAAATAATGTATTGGTTTTTATCTAACGTTAACAACAAATCTTTATCATTCTATCTATAACATCATGTATCTTTCACAAATAATAGAATACTTAGGTCCTCCTCCAAACACTGCAATATATGCATATCGAGCCGGTGGACTTCCAACTCTAAGGTAATGATTTCTTTTAGTTGTTTAACTACCTACCATTGATGTCCCATATCTTCTACTAATTTCACCTTTCTTCCGACTCTAAGGGGGGTAGGCACATTTGGATTGCCGAAACTTTTAACTTGTTATGAGGGATATGTTGAAGCACCAAAGTCGAATGGCAAATCCCAAATCCCAATATCTTTTGAATTCCCTTCAGATTGGCTACAACTTGACAAACTTGGAGGTGGTGTACAATATGTGGATCAAAGGAATGGAGACAAGCTGTACGTTCTTCGAGCAACATTACCAGAAGGAAACGACTTGAAAAGTACAAATAAGCAATGGTTTGCAGATGCAATACTTTCGCCGCAAGGAGACATTGCACGCAGTGGAGTAGTAGCCGAAGGAGGAAGAGTTTCCAGAAGTCAAATGATTGTAGACTGTTCAGCAGAGGATGCACCAACGCCATGTGTGAACCGCCGAAGAATGATTCTAAAGTATGACACAGTCACTGGATCTGGAGTACAGACAGTTGAAAGACGATCAAATGTTGATGCATATGAGATAAGTGGAGACGTTTATATGATGGTAACAAGCTCTAATGCGGTCAAGTTTGATAAGAAAGATAGCAAAGAACGAGAGACAGTTGATAAGATTGCAGCTAGTTTCAAGGTTGGCTAGAGTGATAGTATGTGAAAGCTTAAAGCGTCGGTATTATCAGTACAATATACAAATCTAGTTTTATACAAATACAATCTCTTCAAGTCCATTATTGGTTGGTGGTTCATCCTGTTGTTGCAGGGGTGAATAATACTCGTCGTCATCTTCTTCTCCATTACCAACATCACTCCTCTTGCTTTTCATTGCTCTTCTCGAGCCCAACCAAGCTCTACTCCTTGACATGTTCGATCTTCTCATTGGGATCGGCTGGCCAGGTTGCCAGGTCTGTTCTTCCTTTCCTCCAATGCGGTCGCTTGATTTTTCATCCGCTTCGACTGCAAGATCCATCGCAAGGGCGCTTGACACAGTAAGAACGACCCAAGCTATCCCTACAACTAAGAAGGTATCCATTGCATTAAACTGCATTTCGATACAAGTGCGGCCATGTTCTGGATCTGCTTCTTGACACTTATCATCTGAATATATCGTATCTGTTATGGAAGGCATCTCTAACTGTATCATAAGCAAGGCAACTATCAAAACCTCCCAACAGCCAAAAGCTCCTAGGGCATCGATCACTGGTAGTAATGCCTTTCTCAAGGTAAATGTGGCGTGATATAAAATGAGTCTCAAAGATGTGCGTTGTCTTGGCCGTTCTATACAATCACCCAATAACATCACTGGCAGTCCCAAAAATACATGCATTATCAAACAGCATGATCGAAGTATGGGTCCTACAACTGCAAATAGTCCAAACGTTAACATGAGGAAGATATCCCACCCTCCAGCATCACCAGTAGTTTTCACCAAGGATATTAATGAGTACTCTTTCTCCCAAACCATGCCCAGTACTTCATGTAAGAGTGTTGGTCCTCCTCCGTAGACTAAACGTTGCATGGTTGGAAGGGCGACTGCATAGCAAACAAGTGGGAGTGATGATATAGAAAGCAAGGCCAACAGAACATGCTTGAGAAGGTAGCAGTTGGTAGTTGGAGATGGAATAGATGAATGACTGGTAAGTCTCGGCGCTGCAAAGTTACTATCAGATCGAGGCAATGTCACAGACTTTTTTGTCCTAAAAGTTGATGATGGAGGTATGTTGGCGGCATCTGATGATTTTGCCTCATTCAACAGCGGTTGAGCACCAGCTGATGTTGATGACTCTTCTCTCAGCTCCAATTCATTCCCCAGTCCACTACTTCCATTCTCCCCTCCAGGCAATATAAACTCCAATTCACGTTTCCTATCCAACAAATCTTCCTCAACACATCCTCGATCCTTCTCATCCAATACATCTATTACCAAACTTAATAATATACTCATGATAACTGCAGCACAAAAGTAGTATGTACCGACCATACCAGCAACTCTCAATTGTGCATTACCCCCGCCTTCTAATGTTATACCCTCTAATATATCTTTACCTTCATTTGTTGTCCATTCTGGATGATGGAATGCATTCGAGATCAATCCCTGACATGTCAAACATGCAGGGAAGTGAATAACAAGTGCATGTCTACCACATGTATATCCTAATAACTTTGTACAATCGACGACCTCATCGGGATACTTTTCATGTGCATAATTTAGTAATGTCGGAAGCTCCTTTTCAATACCTGATCGTATTTCATCAGGATGTACTTGCCAATCTAAGTGTAGTACAGCGATGAGGATACATACTACTAGTACGTCAGCCAAACTCCATTTGCCAAGCGTAGACAATGTTCGAAGGAAGGGTGATCGTGCTGTATGTGTCTTGTGTGCATGACCGTTTGAACAGCATAGACTACACCTTGTTTTGGATGTTGGTTTGGTGGATTTGCAACAACTTCCTTTACTGCAACATTTCTCATCCTCTTCTTCATCATCATAACGACTATTACCAAGCCACATGCCATGAACAAATGGTACAAACCAACAAACATGTACCAATAATAACTTTAAATGTGGCCATATCCCTGAAGCAACAACCAATAGTACTGCTGCAATCTTACTAATAGTCTGTGCATCACCTAATCCCTCACCTTTCCATAGCTTGCTAATAGCATCCCAATATGTAAACGTTTCAACAACTTTATTTTCTTTGTTTACATATTCATAATGATGTGGTACATTCAATGCATCAGCGGCAGCCTTGGATTTTAATGTTGAAGCCGTTGCTGAGATTGTCACATTTGTCTTGTAGGATAGATTCCACATTGGTGCAGTCTGTGCATGATAGAATAAGATGTGATTAGTTATTAGTAATAGTGGTATTAGTAGTTTAAGTAGGTAGGGTGTGGATGATGCAGAGAATAGTGATGACTTTTGTGTGATTTGATTTCGTTGTTTGTTGATAGTTGTTGTTCTTGTACTGTTATAGGAAGAGGATGAATCGTTATTGTTATTTACAGATGCTGAACTTCTATTATTGTCAACAGGAGTTAAGCCTTCTGAAGTTGATTCTCTAGATGTTCTTGATGATGATATCATGTGCTTTGTTTTGTAATACAATAACCTACTCTTCTTTGGTAAAAACAGTATAGTTTGTGTTGTATAATCCAATGTCGATGGTTCTCTTGTTGATGATTGGTTGTCCATAGATAGAGATAGATTTGATATCGGAGAATCGTCATCTTGTGATGTTACTTCAGTAGTCGGTTGATCTTCTTCTTCTTCGACTACAATCTTACCACTATTACTTGTATATCCAAATAGCATATGGCGGAGATCTACAGATTCACCGTGTAGTGTTACTCCTCCACCCATTGGTTGACCAAAAGAAGTATTGTTATTGTTCTGATTGTTATTTGTATCTTCCAAGAGTGGCGAGTCTAGAGTATCTGTATTGCCACTGCCGTCAACACCACTAGCTTGACTCATTGTATTTCAATACAATGTGCACGATAAAAGTTCTTAGCAGCAATCATGCAAGATCATAAATGATCAGCCCAAATTATTGTTGTATATGTACTCTATCTCTCTTTCTGCGCTATATCTCTTCAGGTTTAGCCGCAGTTATACTGTATGTGAAGAGACTCTCGGCTATCAGCGGTCAGTCCTTCTATACTCTCTCGGCGGCAGATGATAATAAAGTTCCTAATATTTGCAAATTTTTAATTTTTATGAGAGTTGAGTGCGCAAATAGAGTACAAGTGCAGTTATATGTATCGTTGAGTGCGAAAGTAATAGTGCAGTGCACATATGACATTACGATTTCGTAAGGTTTGGATTTGTTGGTTGAGTTTGGCAGAGTACGTGACAGAGGAGATTTGATCGAGGGGAAGATTGATTGCAAAATACTCGATAAATCCAGTTTACAACACTCTTGTTGGTATTGTTTATTGTGCAGTGACTTGGATTTATTATTATTGTATCCACATTGCAATATGCAATATTGAAGTTTGTATTGCAACTACGCTGACTAAGACAAATTGACAATACACAAGCAAATAATACCTACCAAGAGATGTTACAGCAACGTTTAGCAGAGCTATTAGGCATTAGCATAGATGATGATCATGATTATGTAAGTATTGAAGTATCTTTGCATATCTATGTTGTGTAGTAGCAATCCATATCTCATGATCTCTCTTTACTTTATTTGTTAGGTTGCTGACGTATTCAACTCGTTAATAGAGATTGGAGAATCCCCAGATGATGTAATTGAATATCTAACAAACTTTGGTGGAGATGGTGATCTACATCAATTTGCAGTTGATTTGCAGAAACACATATTAGGTGAGGACATATCAACAACAGCAAAGGTAGTAGATGATACAAAACAACCTGCTGCTGTATCAAATACAATTACAAAGCCCAAGGTAGTATTAGATGAGGCGGCAGCACAACGACGTGAAATAGAAGCAAGAGAGAAAAAGCGTAGAGAAGAAGAAGCCATTGCAGCACAGAAGAGGATTGAAGATGAAATGGCAAAGCAGCAAAGGCGTAGGAAAGAGGAAGAAGCTGAAGCAAAGAAGAAGATAGAACAGTTAGAAATGGAAAAGAAGAAGGCTGCTAATGCCAGTGCTGCCCCACAAAGGAAGAATGAAGGCAGTCTGAAACCAATCAAATCCAATATGAAATCTCTGCCAACTAAAGCAGCGGTGTCTAAGAAGCAGACTCCAAAGAGTCATGCTAAAAAGCAACAATCCAAACCACAAAAAGGGAAGCCTGTAAACAAGATATGTGGTTGTTATGGAAACAAACACAAACCACTGACAAACTGTCTACACTGTGGTCGTATATCGTGTGAGGTAGAAGGATTTGATTATTGTCACTTCTGTGGATATTTAATACAAGATTTCTCATCAGCAACAGAGATCAGTGATAGAGAGAATAATATTGACTCGGCCATTAGACATAAAGAAAGATTGTTGGAATTTGATAGAACGTCAGCCTCTAGGACTCATGTTCATGACGATCAAGAAGATTACTTTGTTACATCAAATAACATGTGGGCCACAAGTGAAGAGCAGGACGATGCTCGTGAACAGGAAGAGAACCGACGACAAAAGTTACATACCAGGCAAAAGCAGAGGCTTGATATAAACTTTTAGGTTACTAAACTTATTTAGCTACGTACATATCTACAAGATCTTTTTGTCTTGCTTTTGACCATTCATTTCATTTTACGAGTCACTTTAATCAACAATATTAAACGGTAACATTAAAAGAGGCTAGTCGAGTGAAAGTCATAACCCATAATCTGGGGGCGAGTAAGGACATTATGAAGTGGTAAAGTGATGTCAAGGGAGCATTATGCAGACCGAAGATCACATTCCCTGCCCCGGCGAGAAGTTGGGAGACTTGAGAACTCTCTCCCGTTGCATCTAGCAGCGGAACTCACTGGAAGGGACACATCACCTCACAGAACTTCTCATGCCTGAACCGTTTGATGAATATGATTGAAAACACTTGGTGACTATCTTCATTGTGAAACTCGGGTTGGCCGATGTGCATGCTGTCATGTACGGATACGTCCGAGGATGAACCCCACATATCGGCGCTAAGTTGTCAACTCGATGGGTCATTGAGGGTAGGAATTGAGTGGGAGATAGGTGTTTGAGCTGCAGCACCTCCTTGTGAGTCGAGCGCACCAGCCTGTTTCTGAATTGATTGTTCGTAGGAAGTGCTTTTCAAAGCTTCTATTGATCTCTCTATTATGTACTTGATCATTTTAAGTTCAATCTTGCTTCACGGGCTAACGTAGTTTATCTTCCTAGCACCTTCAATAAGCTTGCTAACCATGGATGGTGATACTCGTTCGGATACAGTCAAGGTAAGAGCTCAAATTTATCATATTCCAATTTTGTGCATATGATGTGAGTGTTTTACATATTCATATCAAACTTCGTGCATATGATGTGAGCTCTTTTTTTATGTATTATCTTACCATATGTTTATCTAATCCTTCCTCCTCATAAATATAGTTAAATGTCGGAGGGAAAAGATTCGAAACAAGTCGCAATCTGATTAAACAGCAGCCAAACTCCAAGTTGAGTACAATGATCTCCGATACATGGCATCATCAACAAACATCTGACTCGGATTCTGATGATAAGCCAATCTTTATCGACCGATCAGGAGATATCTTTCAGCATGTACTGGAGTATCTACGCTATGGTAGTGTTGTACTTCCAATCAGCATTCCAGCAGAGATGTTTATCCGTGATCTTGAGTATTATTCGCTTGAGTACGATGCTTCGACTATCACAGACGGGGAAGAACGGTATGCTACTCTGAAGAAAAAGTATGACGAATTGGATGAAGATATGAAAAGGGTGGGAGAGATTCTAAGCAAGTTAATGACTATTAAGCAAGGCTTGGAAACCCTGATTGAGGGAAACAATGCATGAGCGATCATCTACTACTTTGAGCTTGTGCTTTATAATTGCAAGTCAATTATTATATGTTTAGATACTTTTGATAAAGATAATAGAGATCAGCAATTAATTAAGCCTAATAGGAAAGCCCTTTTCTTGTCCGCTTTTACCTTTTTTCTTATCCAAAACAGTGAAGATATTTCCCCTCCGACCAATAAATGCTAGCAAGGAGCCATAGCTCTCTTTCAATTCAGTCAGTGCAGAATTATTCCCATTTTTAGAATCACTATTGGCAGCAAGGTACCGTCCTACATCTCTTGAGCCGGCCTGTCACCCCCAGAGGCTGTCAGATACTCTTTGATTGGATCTTCTAAAGATATCGTCCTACATCTCTGCTCATCGTGGTGGTGGGTATAATAAGAATGGAAATATAATGATATAATACTCTCAAAACTTTATCAGTTATCAGTTATTGGAAAGTCCGTGATTTAGCAATATACTTCATTTGAACTTTTTTTGTTTGCCTTTATAAATCTCATGTACTAACAGGAGTACTATCTCCTCTCTACCAGAACTCAAGCGTCTCTTAAACGACCGCGGTGTTGAGAAGAAGAGGCCACTTGGCGATGCTACCAAGGTCTGAATACAAGAATGAAATCCATTAATACAAGAATACATTGGCTCGGGTTACTGGTCTTATCAGACTAAGCATTACGAAATGTAGTATACTTTCATAAAATAGATTTAACTACCACTAAAACATCAACAAATAAAACAAGTCGTCAGCAATAACTAGAGATCAAGAGAAGAATCATATCATCAACTATGATTGAATCTCTTGACACTGTTAGTAATACTCTTGATATTGTTTTCCGCGATTGAAAGTAAATCTGATGGAGAGACAGGTAAACTTGACATCGAATCAAAAACTGAACAGATCATCCAAGTGTACGATACGATCTCGTAACTGACCAAGAGTACAACGAGGCTGTTTCTTGAGGAGTAAATGGGAAATCTTGTGTATCCTCCCCCTGACGTCGAATGTTACAGTTTGTACAGGACCAATTGCTACAGTGCATGGACACTCATGATAGTTCATCAATTTCTTATCTTCGTCGCTTCTATTGATCTCTATATTATGAGAGCGAGCAATAAGTGAAGTTTACTGCAATATCATCACGACTTAAATTTCAATCTTGCTTCAAGCGATCCTCTCTCCTCTCACAACGTAATGTGCATCACAAGGACGAAAACCGTCTTATTGGGTAGTGATTTCTCGTATTTGGTGATATTATATAACTTTTCAGTCCAATTAAATCAGTTACGAGAAAGCACGTAAAAAGGCTCGGCACGTTGTGTCTCTTGAGCCAAAAATCAATAAACACCCACCTTCATATTCATATACATACTGACACAACGATAACACCTTACTAATCATGGATGACACTCGTTTGGATACAGTCAAGGTAAGAGCTCAATTGTATCGTACTTCCAATTTTGTGCATATGATGTGAGCTCTTTTTTAGACCACCACATCTTTATATCTTTTATTTAATATGATGTGATGTGAGCTCTTTTTTTATGTATTATCTTGCCTATATGTTTATCTAATCCTTCCTCCTAAATATAGTTAAATGTCGGAGGGAAAAGATTCGAAACAAGTCGCAATCTGATTAAACAGCAGCCAAACTCCATGTTGAGTACAATGATCTCCGATACATGGCATCATCAACAAACATCTGACTCGGATTCTGATGATAAGCCAATCTTTATCGACCGAAATGGAGATATCTTTCAACATGTATTGGAATATCTACGTTACGGTAGTGTTGTACTTCCAATCAGCATTCCAACAGAGATGTTTATCCGTGAACTTGAGTACTATTTGCTCGAGTATGATGCCTAGAAAACAAGAAGTGTTGAAGACTTGTTGTCCGCGATTGAAAGTAATCTGATTGAGAGACAGTTTCCGTAAAGCTCTGGATGAAGTGTACTGATGAAATATCCAGAAGTACCAGCAAGTTGGTGGCAGTTATCAAACGAATTCATGCTCCGCAGAGTCTTAAGGTTCGACAGGTCATGTAATAAACTAATGTAACATCATCACATTTCAACTACTTGTTGCTGGTGCATCCATGGCGGAATAGCTTAGCTACCTCTACTTCCTCTTGAAGTTTAGGTATTTTCAGAAGGTAAAGTTGACATCGAATCAAAAACTAAACAGATCATCCAGGAAGGAATCTTTGTGTGGATTAGCATGGCAGTAATGCTGATAATTTGATGACATGACAGTTACTCCGCTAAAGTAACTAATACCAGTCTCTCGATACCATGCTTATTACTGTTACTGCTCATACTCTCTTACTTGTCAGGTAATGCCTCTGCATATCGACATATTGTTTCTCCTAATGCCACAAATTTCTCAACTGTACCCGATCGCATACCTGGAAGATGCGAGATTATGAGATGAACGAGAGGAGATAGTAACTTATGTTAGTACATGTGGGTTACAAAGGAAGTCAAATAAAGACAAACTGAGTATATGAAGTATCCAAATCACCGTGAGTTTTATTGGACACACGAAATCATATGAGAAAGAAGTACAAACGCGGACTTTCCAGATTTGATCTGCCTTGCAACCATTGGTGCTCCGTTAGGGAACTCTGCCTCGACACTACAAATCATTCTGCAAGTATTCTTGCCCGTATTAATAATTGTGTACTGTGTCCACGCCACGAATGTATTACCGTATGGAACCTGATACATAACATGGGAGATTAGACTGTTGTTGGTATTTATTGCATAGACATACGAACCAACAACAAGACAAACATACATACCTCGGGTGTTAATGTCTTCTCTTTAATCACCAAACAGTAGTTATCATAATATGTAAGCTCCAAAGTAGCATAACATGTATTTGCTTTGACGAATGCAGATTTGGGCATCAAATAAGAGTACTCGAGTGTTTTCTGTGTAGAGTAGAGAAAGATGGTATATGTATGAGAACAGTTTGCTATCAAGCAAGCAGTAGAGCACACATGTGAATACAAAGAGTACTCACATTAAGAAATAAGCTTTCGTCTACTCCTTCAGATGGTTTTGGTAGCCCAATATCATTCTCATACTCACTCCACTCTCCCATTTCAATGTTGTCGTACTTTAATACATCAGCCAAGAATGCATCCTTTAAGAACTTTGATTCTATATTAAGCAAAGCCCATCGTAATCTTAGAAAGCCGACAGGAAGATCCGTTTCAAATCCAGTAAATTCAAGATTATCCGGTGGCAAGAACTCGTCTGGAGCAGCCGCTACATTATTGTCATCTTTGATAAGAGGACCCATGTAGGGGCCAAGGATGGGCTTTTCTTCTTCTTCGTCACCATCTTCAACTTGTCCTTTACTTCCACTTCGTATTTCTCTTAAAGCTGCCAACATAAATTGCGCCTGATCGTTATTATTCTTGATACCAAGTTGCATCTCCATTCCCTTCTTCTCAACATATCGGAATATATCATCAGTTACGGCATTCAGTATAAACTTGTTCACTGCATATTTTAAGAAAAGAAAGTAGCAGATGCGAAGCAATGGGACGGCAATCAAGACATGTATATTGTACATTTGATACAGTATATACCCAACCACTTCATTGCGTGAGGGAAAGCGTTGCTTTATGTCAGTGAGAATCTCCTTTACTTTGGATTGTATTGTAGCTTTCTTCTTCTTCTTTTTCTTTCCAGCTGTTGGTTTTAACTTTCTACGACTTTGTCCTAATGCAAATGATTGGTTTGATTGGTTGGTGAATTGTATTGCAACCCACTTCATGAGTTTCTCCCAATCGATTTCTACAATGTTCACAGCTAAAACAAACTATATACAGATGGCAATGAGTTAGAACAGCTGGCACAGTACGAATGCAAGTAGTTTCAGCATCAACTTACATATTGTCCTTCTCTATACTCAATAACAGTCTGAATTGTCACTCCTTTAGGACGCAGCTGCGGCTCGATTAGTCGATACAGATCATTACTCAACTGTACAGCAACCTTAGAGGGGGTAAAATCAGAAGCTAAAGCCATCCCTGCTAGCTGGATTACTTTCTTTTGTGTATGTTTACGGATCCATTCAAATTGGAAATCCAAAACTTCTTCTTTATCGGCTTGGTCTTCTCCCTTCTTGTTAAGTTCAGACTGCCACCACTGACCAGCCATCCTCTGCAATTCGTTATTTACTACCTGAACTGAATTTTTAACAACAACATTGATAAAGAGAGTATTCCGATCATGCTTCATATCTTTGTTATTGCTATTGATACTCTCTTTATCATCCTTGTGTTTCTTATTACCTGTACTCTCTGGTGATGAAGTAGGGCCTTCTTTTGCTAGTTTGTATGCATGCTCAAATTTCCCTTTGACTTTGCCAAACACCTTGTTGGTTGTCTTTTCTACTTTCTCCGCTTCTGATTCTTTAACATCTTTCTCTGGCGGAGGACCCATGTTAAATGCTTCACTTCCGGCAGCATGTATTCTATTCAAGCGATGATAGTAAAAGTCATGATGGGACAAATGGGGCTGTGGCCCATGACGTCGTTCATACGCTCTCCGCTCCAAATGAGCATACCAATGCCTATCTCTCGAAGCCCATTCTAACTCTTTCATCGCATCATATTCCCGCATCCATATAAATAGATCTTCGTGAGTGGCTGCATCAACATCAGTATACTCTTCGACAGTTGATGGATCTTCGGCTTCCTCGAATGCTTGTTTCTTTAATGACAGTTCACACAAATCTGACCACACTTTCTCATGCAGAATTTCTGTTGAACGCTCCATGACATCAATTCTTGCCCTGTCCGTCATTATCAGATATTTCCTGACTAATGGACTTGATAATGGTATCTCGCCTTTACTCTTTGGATACAGATACTCTGGATATGGTGGTAGTTTTACATTCTCGAGATACATAATTGGTACACCGTTGGGACAATAATCAATCTCATGTCCTTCATCTTCCCATCCTTGTCGTACTAAAGCATCATGCTTTGACCACTCTATAAAACATACCTTTTCATGGTCCCTAGCATTCTCTTCTGTATCAAACGGAGTACCACATACCCCACACATCCATGCACCATTAGACAATAGATCTTTTGCCTCCTGTAAAGCTTGTTCATCGGGTGTTAGTTCAGGCTGATTCTTCTGTTTCTTCTTCTTTTTACGATTACGAAACATTCGTTTAGGATCAAAGAAGGATGATTTGGTATCACCTGATCGAGTAGTTGCATTATCAAATTCAGTATCGGCAACGATCCGAGTTCCATATGTCCTGGGTATTGAAACATTATCCCTGTCGTCGTGTGAAGTAATCTCCTCCTTTTCCTCTTCCGCCCCATCAACACTATCATCCACTTTTCCTTTCCCCTTATTCTTTTTCTTTGACTTCTTCCCCATCTTCTTTTGCTTCTTGGCCTCCTTCTCTTCCTTCTTCTTTTCTTCAAGGTCTTCCCATATTTTGGTCCTGCCTCCAGCCTTCTTTGTTAATTCCCAACCTACAGAACCAGTAATAGGAGTCATTCTAACCCCTTCTTTCTCATCTCGAAACAATTGACCTGGAATATTACCCTGCATTACACGTTCAATTGCTGAGTAGATCGTATGTATGTAGAAATAAAGTAAAGATGAGAGGTTATAATGTCGTATAAATATATACATTATCATACCATAATAAGTAAACATAATATGCACACAATAAATACACATACTTTCAATAGCCGCCGCTCTAGCTTTTCTAATAAGCTCCTCGCGTTCCTCTTTCTCCTTCTCTGTGGCATGTTCATTGAAAGACTGTTCTGCTGCACTTGCTCTAGCACGCTCTTTTTCTCTGATGTCATCTTCGTCATCATCAGAACTGTCATCTTCATTAACATCTTCAACAACCACTGTTATATTATACATATGTGATCAGTATAAAGAGATGGAGAGGGAGGTGAGACTTATTGCAAATGAGCATATTATCCTATGATTTAATACATACCTTTCGGTCGGAATGCGATTTTCTTTATAGGGAAGGAGGTGTTGAGCCCGATACTTTTATCACTGCGATCTAGATTACCATTATCGACAGCTCTGTCGGTAATACCAACTATATCCCCGTCTGCATCTATATCCATACTGCAATGTTGAGTTTAATAGGTTTTAAAGTGTTTACTGCAAAACAAAATCTCCACTGCCACCCCGCAAACTACCAACGATTGAAGAATCGTTTAATCTAATTTATTATACAATAATATACGAAACTATTATCCACTTTATGATTCCAAAGGGCATTAGATGGCGCAAGGTACAAACTTTGAACAAACTTTTTGCCAAAGGGCTAAGGGCAGTACATGAAGGCAAAGGGCAAGGATACCTAACTTTGTCTCATAATTTTTTTTTTCAAAGAACTTTGACATCCTCTTCTTCCCATCGTTGCTCACCACATCATTGTTTGTTGTTGTCATCATAATATAATATCGGGGTGGCTGAATACCATGAGATTTCTACTCAAGCGTGTAGTTGGTGTAGGGAAGAACCGAGCTACTGCAAAGAAGAGACTTGATACAAGTACTAAAGCAGCACAAAGTCAAAGTTGGGGACAACAATGCGGAATATCATGTGGATGTGTTCTTCGTATAGAAACTCAACTATCGGAATCAAGCACATCTATTAGTCCAACAATCGTTTCAGCTACATATCATACAAAGCGAGTATTAGCAACGAGCAATAACAATGATGATAATGGTGGCATCTATTTAAAGCCACTAATAACACAACATAAAAGTAACAACAGTCAACCGATACTATCATCATGCACTACTTGTCCAACATTACATCAATTGGCTACACAAACTGTAGAATATCTACCAGGCAAAACTTTAGCACAGGTGCGCAATCATATAGAGAATGGTAGCTCGTTGGCATTACGGCATACGATTCTCAGAGAGAATATATTGCCAGCGATTGAAGGAGAAAATAGTAAGAAGAAACTAGGTACTGCAAAGAAGAGCTCATCGATTCAGCAACTTAAGAATCATGAAGACAATACAAAGAGAAGTGGTATACATGAAATGAAGCGTTCGAATCAATATGTACACTGTTATGACTTAGTAGAAGATGCTTTATCTTCAATGATACATGAGCGAATGCCATCTCCTAGAAGCAATATAAATCGAGATGCTGACTTCTACTCTATTACATTGGGTTCCTACTTTAGCATGTATGATACCTCAAATAGCAGAAGGAGACAACGCCGACATGATAGTATAGAATACTTGCAACGACCTGATAATGATATAGATGAAGAGAAGTTATCTGCACAAGCAAACGATTGGCAGAGAGAATCGCCGTCATCAGTATTCTTATTCGGTGACGAGCATGTCGTACAAAGTAATAATAATACAATTTCGGGGTATATCTATCAATATATAAAAGAATCAATCAATAATCAGTTTGCTGGTAATGACAAGACGATAGAAGGAGTGAGTCAAACTGAACAGATTGAGGCCCCAACAACGACATATCTACAGTTGTTAGACATGTATAGTGAAGTAGATAGTGATGATGATACTCAGAAGGATGCAAAAGATGATTGGTTGATGCATGTTGATGAAATGTCAACTACAGCTTAAAGTGGAAGCCAGCATGTGTAAGTAAGTGTAGTCTGTAGTATTGTACATAAACTCAATCTAGATGAGATAACTTAAGAATCAAGCTTTGTCTTTATACTAATCTACATCATTACTGCATTATCTAGACACAGAAATCAAAATCACTGTATTGAGTAGTGTCGAGGTGTCGGGCTGCTTCATTTTTGAATGATTGGCTCATCGCCGGTGCCTGTTCATGCATGGAACTTGATTCATCAATCTGCTTTAACTCTGAAACTTTACCCAATTGATCAAACACTGACTTGAATCTCTTACTTGCTTTCTTACTAAGACCTAAAGCTCTCAAATCTCCCGTTGCCAAAGCTTCAATTGTGGCATCGTCCAATGTAGTCTTTTCTTTTGCAATCTCTGGAAAGAAATGTTTAAAGATATTAAGTGGTATGCATCCACATGCTCGTTCTTTTGAAGAAGGAGGTGTGTAGTGCAATAAAGCAAAGAATACTTCGACACATTCTCCTTCGCTACAGCCTTCCTGTATCAATAGTGCTCGAAGTTTCTCATGAGACAAACACTGTGTTTGTTTCAGAGACTGTGATACATCTCTAAAAGAACCACTGAATGGACACAAATCGTCTTTCTCATGCTCGACTTTCTTCCAACATATTTTTGGCTTATCCCCAAAGTCTGTAATATCATCATCTTCGTCGTCATCGTCACTTGGTCCTGTCTTTTCTTCTGTGTTATTCTCTTCTCTCTTCTCACCTTTACTTTTCTCAGATTTAAGAGAAGACGTCATTGTATTTGTAGCATCACTACTACTGCTGATAGTGCTATCCATTGTCGTGTCTGTACTAGTGCTAGATACTTTCTTCCCCATTCCGAGCAGTGGTTCAACGCCGTCCAAGGTTTGAACTAGAGATGTACCAGGCTTCTCATTTGCTGGAAGATGCGCGTTTCACAATTTTCGAAGATGAGCAAGACTTCACATTGAACACACATATGTATGATAAAACAATACAAACGCGGACTTTCCAGGCGTAAAGCCTAATATCTTTGCTGGTGCTCCAACAGCAGTAGCTCCGCTCGGTATAGGACGCAAAACAACACTACCGGCTCCAATTTTGCACCTATCACCAACGCTCACGTTACCTAATATCTTAGTGCCTGCTCCAATTAATACGTCCTTGCCAATCTTTGGATGTCGATCGCCATGATCTTTACCTGTTCCTCCCAAAGTAACTCCATGCAATATGGTAGTACCATCTCCCACCACTGCGGTTTCTCCAATCACTACTCCGCTTGCATGATCAATCATTACCCCCGCACCTATGGAACATGCTGGATGTATATCCACTCCAAATGCAGCTGATGCCTGAGATTGGAGAAGTAACGCCACAAATCGTTTGCCACCAATATTCGCAATCTTACTCTTTTTTGCCTGCTCAACATCATTTATATCGTCTTTGTTCTCCGGTTTCCACGCCCTCCTAGCAGCTCTATGAAGAACCAAAGCATGAAATCCCTTCATAAACAACACAGCCTCTAGTAATGTTTCAACCGCCGGATCTCTTTTTAGTATTGCCAATGCGTCTTTCCGAACTGAATATGACATTGTATGTCCCATTTCTAAATGGCTGTCATCATCTTCTTCTTCTGATCTTATAGAAAATGACTCTTCTAACAAATGTCTTAAATAGTTTGGACATATATTTTCTGATCCACCTGAACATGATGATAAACGATGTGATACAATACGTGATATTACCTCCTCGAAAGATTGAGCAGTTTCTATTGTTGATGTGCAGTGTAGTGGCTTGCCAAGATTAGATGATAATTTTGAGAGCGTTGTCTCATCTAATAAACCAACTTTTGATAGTAACATGCTTAACATCGGCTCTCGTTCTACTACGGCTGCAGCTATGAAGATAAAAAAAGAGAGATGATATTAACATATTATTATGTTAGTGCATGTGGGATGTAAAGGCAATCAAATAAAGGCAAACTAAACTCAAACGAAGTAACCAAATCGTCGTCAAGACTTTATCATAAAATAATACTAACCTTCTTGGAGTAATCTTATAAACATTCCATCATCCGGTTGAACATTATCATCACGAAAGCTGTTCTTATGATTCTTTTGTGAATTCGATTTTGATGATGAAGTACTCGATAAAGATAATTTCCGTCCAGTACTCTTCAGTAAGGCTCTTATACTTGTTGATACCATGATATTTGCTGTATTACTGATATATTTCTCACTCCATTTCGTGCCGTCCAAATGTAATATGAGTAATCTAAACTCAACACTAGGATACCATATATCTATTGTTCTCAAGCAAACAAAAAGATACTGTTCTACCATTCACTCGATGATCTCCGTTCAGTTATGATATTATAGTATACTAATATGTTATGCTTCCTATGTATAGTTATTGTACTCTCGATTGATGATAGTAATATGACAGTTGAGAGGTTATGATTGATATGTATAGATTCTAGTGGCAAATTTAAATTGATAGAAGATATGAAATACAAAAAAATGATTGATAAAGATATACTTACCTTCCTTCTTATGCTATCCAGCTTAATAATTGCCACTATTGATGCTATAAATGCAATTGATATTGATATTATTGATGAGAATGATAATGATATTAATGTTAGTAACACTGATCAAGTTTCAAGCAGCTCATATGGCAGTACTTCGTCACATCATCAATCTATAGTGGGAGGACTCCGATGGCATGATGTAGGTGTTTCATTAGAAAAGTGCTCACAAACAAACCATGAACATTTTTTAGATGATTCAATGTGGCTTTTGCATCCAACGAGGTAAGACGAAGTGTAGTTTGGAGTATGCTAGTTTCTATCTTGTATCGATTCGATCTCAAATGTATATCCACTGGCAGTGGATTTGTAGAAAATGGTAAATTATGTGGTATAATTGGTCCAAGCGGCGCGGGGAAGAGTACATTGCTATCTGCATTAGGAGGAACTACTCCACAGGGATTGTATTTGTCTGGATCAATTTGGATGGAAGAGGAGGATGCGGATACTTCAAACAATAGTACACTAAAGCGATATCATCTCTCACAACAAGATGGGGATATTGCAATGCTATCACAACATGATAATTTCTTCAACATGTTAACACCAAGAGAGACACTAGAATTCGCTGCATATCTAGAATCTCATAAGCATACCAATGATGATAATAGGAGCAATAGAAACAACCACAAAGTAGTAGCAAGACGGAAACTAGCTTCATTGGGGCTGTTGGGAGTAGCTGATAGACAGATTGGAGATAGAAATATTGGTGAGGGAAGTAGTAGTCATGGTTTCAATTTGCGCAAATTGGTGAATCGGCTCTCGGGTAATAAGGGGAAGATGAGTAGAAACAGGAGCGGCAGTCTCTCTGGTGGTGAGAGACGAAGATTGTCAGTAGCTCTAGAATTGGTTACAAATCCAAAAGCATTCCTGGCTGATGAACCTACAACTGGCCTCGATTCTTCTCAGGCAGGAAAGGTCGTTGATATCATATCAAAACTTGCAAAGGAACGCAATGTACCTTCAATAATGTCTTTGCATCAACCCAAGTCATCTATATGGAAAACTCTTGATCAAGTTATACTGCTTGCACCTGGAGGGAAAATGTGCTACCTTGGGAATAGAAGTGATACAATATCATACTTCTCGAAGATTGGATATAACATGCCAGCTAACACCAATCCAGCAGAGTATTTGATTGATCTCGTGTCTATTGATTCTGAAGATTCATCACAAGCGGCACTTGACCATGCTCGAATAGAATCACTTCATCATCAATGTATCAAGTCACTATCTACGTCTGATATCAATAATAACGCCATTGTACAGCATAAACAATCAAGTAAAGGATTAGTAAAGGGTAGATCTCTCGCCAACTCAATAAGAAGGTTTGGTGCCATTCTTCGGCGGTCATGGAGACAAAATATACGAAACTTTCATATAATTGGTATCAGATTATTTGCTGCTATAGCCCAAGCTGTTCTATTTGCATCTATATTCACTTCAGTAAGAGATGAAAAATCACTAACAAAATCAATAGCAGACAGAGTTGCTTTGTTGACGTACGGTGTTATTAACATGTCGATCTTAGCTCTGATGAAGTCACTTGATCTGTTCGCTAAAGAAAGAGGTGTAGTATTACGTGAGTACATGCGGTCTAGCTACTCGAGTATTGAATATCTTCTTGCCAAAGTGTTGGCTGAGATACCGTTGGACACAAGCTTTGCGCTAGTATTTGCATGGGTACTCAAGAGTCTCACTGGGCTTAGAACACCCTTATCAGCTCTTATCAAGACATACTGTTTAATGACTGTTACTTCTGCTTCACTGGGCTTTGCAATAGGAAGTTTTACATCATCAGTAGAAGCGGCAATGTCAACAGGTCTTCCCATTATGGTAATATTCATGGTCGTGGGTATTATCAATCCCTCTGGAGTTGATCTTGACGAACCACCAAATAGAATTATGGATTGTCTATCTTTCTTCTCTCCTATTAAGTGGGCGGTTGAAAGTCTTGTAACGGCTGAGTTTAGTGGTATGGTCTTCAATGAGAAAGATAGAGGATTGTAAGTGTTTTCTTGATAACCTCTTTGTTTTTTTGCATGGTGTCTCTTCAAATAAACCTGTCTAATATCCTTACTTGTTTCTTTAGTTGGGGTCAGCTGAAAGATTTGCCAAAACTTGGAGCTCTTGCAATAGTAAAAGATGGGTATAATGTCTTGACAAGCTTAGGCCTTGGTGTTCAAGACTATCCATCACTTATGATGAAATTAGTATATCTATCTGGTATATATCTTTCAATCAGTTGGATTGGTCTAACTTTCTTTGGTGCATCATTTGTTAATACAGTTAATAAACAGATATAACATGACTAGTTATAAAAAAACAACAATACTAAAAAACCTTATGTTACCAATCACACACCTCTTTAGATGCGAAATCATGCTATTTCTGTCGCCTGAGGCGAGAGACAGGCACAGATCAAATGTGACATCAACACCTACCCATAGTGATGTAGGTTGTTTTTGTTGGTCAATTGCCACCTAATGACAAGTATTCAATCACTTTTTGGCATATCCTTGCCTCTATCCACTCTGA